>Ga0155828_138_pt3 | contig 27894 bp, 26 predicted proteins | sample RifCSPlowO2_01_FD_107482 | JGI IMG/M metagenome (GOLD analysis project Ga0155828, IMG submission 107482) | Candidatus Peribacteria bacterium RIFCSPLOWO2_01_FULL_51_18
TCAAAACCTACTGGTTTCCCCCGAATCTGCCTCCGACCCACCCTCCTCAGTCCATCGCTTTCGACCCCTCGAAAGGGCTCCGAAAAACCCCGTTGGGTTGGGCTCTGGACTCACCCTCTCCGCCATTTCATTCCCAAACAATGTGACCCCCCCGATTACGCGCCTCGGAGAGGCGCTCCTATTTAAATAAGAGACTTCATATTCACCACAAATTCAGGGGCAGGTCTCAAGACCTGCGTATTTCATAAATGTTATTTGAAAAAAAACTTTTCTCATACCATTTTGCATTTAAAACATAACTAATCGGTCATTCGTAACGGCATCATCTCGTACCGCGTAGCGTTTACTCAAGCCAAGAACTCCATACCGCCAGCGCGTCTGATTAAGAACGTTTTAAACGCGAAGTGGTATCAGTACTCACACTGCTCTGTCCTTTGACGTGACCCGGTCCCGCGCAGAAAATCTGCACAGGACCGGGCGTATTTTGGAGGGAAGTGATGAAACGGGGGTAGCAGCTAGGGCTTCCGACGGCGGCGCTCACCGCGAGCGCGCCTCCGGCGACGTGAGTTGCGAAGCTTCCGCTTCTTCTCGCCCACGAACTCTGTCATGGTGCCGACTCTCCCCACACGCGATCTGACGATGCACATCTCTCCCGACCTCCAAAGTTTTCGCCCAGGGGGGCGAAACAATGTTGCTCTGCCTCAACAGTACGCAACTTGTGCGCAGTCCTCCGTTATCCATAGGAGAACGCAGAGCAGTCTGAGTACATAAACAATGATGTAAATGAACAATCCACAGAGAAACAACCAATCTGATTTCAGAGATAGCCAGGCGCCCGTTAGAGCGCCTGGCAGTGAAGAAGTTCGACCCAGCCAGGTCAGCGATATCCCACTGCGTGCGAGCGCAAACGGTTTTCCGGCTTGTGCCCCCTGCACTTTGTCTTGTGTTTCCGCCACTTCTTGTCATCAGACCAGAAGCGGTTGAATTTTCTTTCTTTCCCGCAACGGGGACACTTCTCAGTGGCTTCCTGAACGGCAAAACCCTGTCTCATCGAACCTCCCTTCCTGCTTTCTCTGAAGTAAGGAGGACAAAAAGGGACCATCCCTAATGTCCGACGGATTTTTTTGAAAGCAGGTTGGTTGTTTCCGGGATTTAAAAGAACAACAAAATAATCGTGTACTCTTCTGACGGTACATACCCATTTTTGAAATTTATTGCCTATTTGTCAATATTTAAACGACGACTGCACAAGATATCGCACTCTCATGCTGAAACAATACTCAAAGCTCTCAGCTGATAGTTCATAGCTTTTCAGGTACCCTCCCTCCAGCTCGCCAGATATTTCCTCTGCTCCGGCGTCAGCACGTCGATATTCAGCTTCATGGCTTCAAGCTGCATCTTCGCGATCCGGTCATCGATTTCATCCGGCAGTGTGATCACCTCGTTTTTCAGCTTGCCCTTGTGCTTCACCAGATACTCGCAGGCAAAAGCCTGACCGCAGAAACTCAGGCTCATCACTTCGCTGGGGTGACCCTCGGCGGAGGCCAGATTCACCAGCCGGCCTTCGCCGGCGATGAAGATCGCTTTGCCGGACTTCAAAAGATATTCATCCAGATAATGCCTCACGCGCCGCTTCCTCTTGGCTTGTTTCTCGATCGTATCGATGTCTATCTCATGGTTGAAGTGTCCGGAGTTGGCCAGTATCGCCCCGTCTTTCATCTTCTCGATGTGTTCCATACGGATCACCCGTAAGTTCCCGGTTACTGTGATGAATAAATCGCCAAGCGGCGCGGCCTCCGCCATAGGCAAAACGCGGAACCCGTCCATCGCCGCCTGAAGCGCAGGGAACGCGGCCACCTCGGTGACGATCACGTTGGCGCCCAGTCCCTTGGCCCGGAGCGCGACGCCTTTGCCGCAGCTGCCATAACCCAAAACCACCACGGTTGATCCGGCGATCAGCATATTGGTCGAGCGCAAAATGCCGTCGAAGGTCGACTGTCCCGTGCCGTAATAATTGTCCATCAGGTGCTTGGTCAGGTTGTCATTCACCGCGATCATGGGAGTTTTCAGCACACCTTCCTTTTCCATCGCTTTGAGCCGGATGATCCCGGTCGTCGTCTCTTCGCAACCGCCGAGCATTTTTTTGAGTAAATGGGGATGCCTGGTGTGAACCAGTGTGACCAGATCGCAGCCGTCGTCGATGGTTATGTCCGGCTCTTCACCGATCACCGCCGTCAAAAATTTGTAATAATCCTCGTTTGATTCGCCCTTATATGCCCAAACTTTGATGTCTTTTTCCTTTGCCAGTGCGGCCGCCACGTCATCCTGGGTACTCAGAGGATTGCATCCGGTGATAGCCACCTTCGCTCCCCCGGCCACGAAAGTTCGCACCAAAACTCCGGTTTCTTTCGTTACATGAAGCGCCATACCGATGGTTAAACCCGAAAAAGGCCTGGTTTTTTTGAAGTGTTCCCGCACGTTTAGTAGAGCGCCCATGTGACGCTCGGCGATTTCAAGGTTAAGCTTTCCTTGACCGGCGAGGGAAGGATCTTTTACGTAAGACATCGAATAAACTTTAGCAGAATGTATTTTCTTGAACCACTTGAAAAGAAACCGAGGAATCCGAAGAAACCGACGAAACCGAAGATTGTCGTCTTTCCTCGGACTCGTCGGACTCCTCGGTTTCTTCGGATTCATTTAAAAAGGCAACTCTTCCCCATAGTTTTCCATCGCTATTTCCTGAATCGTTTCCCGTTCAAGCGAATCCAGAAGCGTGCCTTCCTGTTCGACAAGCAGGCTCCCCATTATGGCTGCCAGACGACCGGTTTGTTTCAGTGGCCAATCCGAAGCCAGACCGAAAAGCAGGCCGGCTCTGGCGGCGTCACCAGCTCCGGTCGGGTTGATGATCTTATCCGGTTTGGCAGCGGGAACAGTCGCTGCCTCGTTGTTTTTTGAAATCTCCATGCCTTTGTCTCCCAGAGTGATTATCAGTAAGCCACAGGCATCGAGTACTTTTTTTCTGTCCCAATCCAGTTTCTTCAAAGCCAGCTCCCATTCGTATTCATTGACCACCAGTCCCCGGCTGCCGGATACCGCCCGGCGAAATTCATCCTTGGAAAAAATATGGGACTGCTGCCCGGGATCGAATAAATAAGGGATTTTCAATTCCCGGCATTGGTCGGCGGCATTTAACATCAATACCGGATTCCGCGGGGAAATGATCGCCATCTTCAGGTCGTCCCGCTCATCCGCCAAATCCGGCAGCTTCCCATGCGCATCGGCTCCCGGATGGAAAAAAGTGATCTGATGTTCGGCGGTGTCCGTCGCGATTATGGCCGTTGCCGTACTATGATTTTTCAGCTCCTGGACGAACCGCGTGTCGATCCCGCGACCCTGAAGCAGACTCAGGTAATGCCCGCCATCCGAACCCACCGTCCCGACCAAAACCGGATCCTGATTTAAGAGCCGCAGATTCCACGCGATATTCGCCCCCGTCCCGCCGTGATGCCGCTTGAACCTCGGCATGAGATATGAAACCGAAAGCCGGTCGAGCGCTTTGGGATCCAGCGCATCCACGAAAGACCCGTCGTAGCTCAGAAGCAGGTCATAAGCGATGGAACCATGGACGAGGAACTTCATACAGCTATGAGCGGTGAGCGGTGAGCTTTGAGTGAAGAGCGTGAAGCATCCTGCTAATCTCATCAAGATTCTGTAACGCATCTGCGACTGCTTCTTCAGTGAGATATCCCAAATCAACGCTGAGCAAAAGCTGCGTTTCGAGTTCAGCAATGGATCCCCGTGCAATGAGGATGTAATTTCCAAATTCCCGATCGGATGATCGTTGGCTGCCTTCCGCAACGTTAGAAGGAATAGATACAGCTGCACGCCGAACCTGTGACGTCAAGCCGTAGAGCTCCTCTTTTGGAAAATGCTGAGTTAATTGATAGATAACTTTCACTAGCTCTCTGCTTTTAGCCCAAACTTTCAGCTTCCGGTACGACATTGCAAGCATATGCCTATGGTAACGCTCAAAGCTCATAGCTCATAGCTCAAAGCTTTGAGGATTGCTACACTCCCTCCATGCGCATCGCCATCGTTGGAACGGGTTACGTCGGCCTCGTCTCGGCTGCCTGCTTCGCCGAACTGGGACATGAAGTCATCGGAGTGGATATCGACGAGGAAAAAATCCGCAAACTGAAACAGGGGAAAAGCCCAATTTACGAGCCAGAATTGGAGAATTTGATCAAAAGCGGGATCAAGAGTAATCGTCTTTCTTTCACTGCCGATCTCAAAGAGGCACTTCCTCATATAAGCATTCTTTTTTCGGCGGTGGCGACTCCTCCCGGCGACGGCTTTGAAGCCGACCTGAGGAATGTGTTTATAGTCGCAGAAACCGTCGCCGAAAACATCGACCACGATCTGATCTTTGTCAACAAATCCACTGTTCCGGTCGGAACCGGAGCTGAATGTGAGAAACGAATCGCCGCTCTCCTCAGAAAACGCGGCGTTTCCTGCCATGTGCCGGTCGTGAGCAATCCGGAATTCCTCCGCGAAGGCATGGCCGTACCGGACACGATGATGCCCGACCGGATCATTGTCGGTATCAATGGAGTTTCTCAAAGCTCAAAGCTCAAAGCTCAAAGCTCAATGGAGGAGCTTTATCGCCCTATAACCCGGGTCGGTAAGCCGCTCATCTTCATGAGCCGCGAGAGCGCGGAGATCGTGAAGTATGCCAGTAATGCTTTCCTGGCAACCAAAATAAGTTTCATTAATATGCTTACGGAGCTGACCGAAAAGACCGGAGCAAATATCCGCGACGTCGCTTTAGGTATCGGGCTCGACAACCGCATCGGTCCAAAGTTCCTGCATGCCGGCATCGGCTACGGCGGCAGCTGTTTCCCGAAAGACGTAAAAGCGCTGATCGCCACGGGCAAAAATTTCGGAATCCCGATGTCGATCATTGAGGCAACTGACGCTGTGAATAAACACCAACGGGAACGATTCATCGAAAAAATACTGAGTGCGCTTCCGAAAAATGCCATTGTGGCCGTGTGGGGTCTCAGTTTTAAGCCAAAGACCGATGACATGCGGGAGGCACCAAGCATTGATGTCATCTGGGCATTAAGAAAGGCTGGACATATTTTTCAAGTCTTCGATCCGTATGCCGAGGAAAACGCGAGACCTCTTTTGCCCCAGCAATCAGTGGACTCAAATCCAATCGCATATTTTCATTATCTTATTGCTGCGGTACGCGGTGCGGATGCTCTGGTTGTCTTGACTGAATGGGACGAATTTCGCGGTGTGGATCTGAAGGAAGTGAAAAAAGAAATGCGCGGGAACTTGCTGTTCGATGGACGCAACGTTTATGAGCCCAAGGAAGTTGCCGAAGCGGGGCTTGAGTACCATGGAATTGGAATGCCTCTTTGAAGCTATGAGAGTTGAGCTATGAGCTATGAGTTAATCGATATATGATTTACAAGTTTGTGTCAGGGCTCAAAGCCCATAGCTCACAGCTCAAAGCTTATGAAGATTCTCCTTACCGGCGTTGCCGGCTTCATCGGGTATCACACCGCAGTCGAACTTTTGAAACGCGGTGATGAGGTGATCGGGCTCGACAACGTCAGCCCGTACTACGATCCCAAGTTAAAGGAGGCGCGGCTTAAATTATTGGACGGGAAGAAAGGTTTCCGCTTCGTCCGCGGCGACATCCTGGACCGGAAAACCGTTGCCGAGTGTATGCGCGGAGTCGATCGCGTCTGCCACCTGGCCGCTTTGGCCGGCGTGCGCTATTCCTTCGAACATCCCGAGGAATACATCAGCATCAACATCCAGGGGTTTTTCAATGTTCTGGAGGAAGCGAAAACCCAGAAAATTCCCGGGCTGATTTATGCCAGCTCGAGCTCGGTTTACGGCGGCAACGACAAACTACCATCATCTGAATCCGACCGGACCGACAATCAATTGTCGCTTTACGGCATGAATAAGAAAGACAACGAACTGATGGCTCACACTTACCATCATCTCTACGAAATTCCTGTAACCGGACTGCGGTTCTTCACCGTATACGGCCCGCTCGGCCGTCCGGATATGGCGCTGTTCCTCTTCACCGACGCGCTTCTTCACGGCAGGCCGCTTCAGGTCTTCGGCGAGGGAAAAATGCAGCGCGATTTTACTTACGTTGATGACATCGTCTCGGGGATCATCGCTTCAATCGATAAAAATTACGATGAAGAAATATTCAATCTCGGCTGCGGCCGCAAAGAAGAACTGATGGATTTTATCCGGATGATCGAGAAGGCATGCGGCAAGGAGACGGAGAAGGAATTCCTGCCTATGCAACCGGGCGACGTGCGCGCAAGCCTCGCGGACATTTCCAAGGCAAAGGAGAAGCTCGGCTTTGAGCCAAAAACCACAATCAAGGACGGAGTACCCAGATTCGTGGAGTGGTACAGGAAATATTACGGGCTATGAGCTGTGAGTTATGAACGTAAGTTAACTTGCGTTTCTCATCGCTCAAAGCTCAAAGCTCACAGCTTTTTATCGCCTCACCCACACCTCCATCGGCTGATTTTCGATCCGGACCCATTTCTCCGTGTCTATCTGTTCTTCACAGGTTTTCTTCGTGCAAACGATAGCGCCGGCCAGGTCCTCGACATCGGATGACAACTCCGGGGAATATCTCCTCACCGGAACGCGGCTTTCGTATTGCCACTCATGACCGAAAACGCCATCGATCAATATCAGACCGGCGCTGCCACGAGCCCGAAGTTTCTCCATAACTTTTCGCGCATCGGAGACCTGAAAGGGCGGCAGAAACAAAACAGTCAAAATAACCGCTGTGACAGCTTGTAACGATATGAAAAGCGCTGGAAATATCTTGCGCTGTCTTAGAAGTATGAACACTCCTCCGATCAGAAGCGGAGTGAACAGAATCGCATAATACTGCGCGCTGGAAATAAAGAAATACACGCCGAGCACCAGCGCGGAAAGCTGCAAATCTCTTCGGCCGCCGATTATCAAGCCCCAGGATCCGATCAGGCTGCCGACACCGCTTCCGGCGATCAGCCAGATCCAACCCGCATTTTGAAACCGCAAAGAAGCAGGCAATGCCGAGCCCTGTCCGCTCAACTTCAGTATGCTCGCCGGCACCAAAGGATTCGTCAAAGAATAAAGTCCGAGCAAAAGGATCGGCACGCCGACGTATATCAATGCTTTCGTCCGGGAAGCCCGGGCACTGACCTGCGCCGACCAGACCAACGGGAAATACAAAACAGTCTGAAAAGCGCTGAACAACCCGAAAAGCCAAAGTAAGCCGATGAATGGAGAGGTGCTTTGGTCCGGCTCCGACGGCGTCATGGCAAGCCAGAGAAAAATGAGGCCGAACACCGCGGTAAGCGTCGTGAGCATCACGGTGCCGGACTGCAATATCACCGCCGCGCTAAAAAGCCATCCTGAAACCAAAGCCGCGCGCCTTGGCCGGCTCAAAACCACGCCCAGATCCCGGATAAACCATACCGATTGCACCACGATGGAAGAAAAAATCAGCCGGGCCAAAAACTCCTGGTAAGGAAAAGATTTCATCGCCGACAGTATCTGCCGGATAACAGGCGGATGAGGATAGGGAATACTCAAAAGATATTTGGCTTCATCGGTTTTCACGCCGCCCGGCATTACCAGCAAGACGAGCAGCAACGCGTAAAGCTCGAGCAATACTATGTTTTTCAAAGTCCAGCGCATATGAGGGATTTTTTTTCAATTGATAAGAGACATGCCTCCGCGCCGTCGCTGTACCGTAAATGCTCACGGTGGATGAAGGAAACTTCCGTGTCGGACAGGGATTTGAGTTCAATATCGGAAACGAGCCATCCTTCCCGCTTGGCGGCGGTCAAAATCGCCGACTCCACGTTATTCCTGTATTTTAGGTCATAATAAATCCGTCTTAGAACCCAAGCTTTCGGAGCCAGAATAAGCACAACAGCCAGGCAGGCGGCGAAAAAGACAAGCGGCCCGAGAGAAAGCAACCGCCTAAAGGATAGCCGCAGCACCTGCCCCAAAAACTCCATATTTACTTTGAACGACAATTTGCTGCGCCCGTGCAGACGCATGCGGAAGACAAGCGGCACTTCCGAAATGCGGGCCGATGCCGGCAGATGCGAAAGGATCTCAAGCAGTATCTTGAAACCGGCCGGTTTGAGCGAATGCCGGATTTCCCGGAAAAGATCCGCCTTCAGCATGAAGAAACCGGCCAACGGATCCGTAACCGGAGCGCGCGAGAGATTTCTGGCCAGGAGTGTCCCCGCCCGGCTCAATATCCTCCGGTCGCCAACCCAGTCCCCGATACTTCCGCCCTCGATATACCGTGACCCGATGACCAGATCCGCATCGGCTTCGATAAGCTTGAGCATCTTCAAAAGCAAAATCGGATCATGCTGGCCGTCGGCATCCATAACCGCAAGAACGGTCCCGCGCGCGACGTTGAATCCGTCGATAACCGCAGAACTTAAGCCCCGTTTTCCTTCCCGCCGGATCACCCTTACTGCCGGGAGATGCAGGGCCAGACTCATGGCGACTTTCCACGTCTCGTCCGGCGAATCATCATCAACAATGATGATCTCGTGAGGCATGGACTGCAGTACCCCGTCGATACTTTCAACCAGCGATCGGATGTTCGCCGCTTCGTTAAATGTAGGAAGTACAAGGGAAAGCACGATTCGTAGCTTATAGGTAACCGGGGGCAATTGTTAAATGGCTAAATTGTTAAATTGTTCGCCCATTCGATTAACTCAGGGCGACCTTATCTGGCATAAGCATGAGTGTGATAACGGACGACCTGAGCTTGTCGATGGTCGCAAGCGAAAGCCGTCATTCTCTGCTTACTTAACAATTTAGCAATTTAACAATTTAACAATTCTTCTGAGGTTCCCTAAACTCACCAGTGATGAAAGTTCTAGTTACAGGATCCTCCGGGACCATCGGCACCCGTCTCTGCGAGAAATTACTCGAGCGCGGGCATCTGATGGCTGGTCTCGACTGGGTCCCGAACAAATGGCAACCCGCAGTCCAAAAACTTACAACGATCGTCGATTTACGTGATGCAACCAGGCTCAAAGCTCAAAGCTCAAAGCTCAAAGCTGATCTTATTGTCCATCTTGCCGCCAACGCCCGGGTTTATGAACTCGTCGAAAACCCCGACCGCGCGCGGGACAACATACTTACGACCTTCAATATGCTGGAATTCGCCCGTCAAAACGGAATCAAGCGCTTCATCTTCGCCTCCTCGCGGGAAAGTTACGGCAATACCGGCGTTGACAAATACACCGAGGATCTGGTGCGGGTGAATAACTGCGAGAGTCCGTATACCGCCAGCAAAATCGCCGGCGAAGCGCTGAGCGAAGCCTACCGCCGATGCTACGGCATCGACCATGTCATCTTCCGGTTTTCCAACGTGTACGGCATGTACGACGACTCGATCCGCGTCGTGCCGCTCTTCATCCGCCTGGCCCGGAAAAACGACCCGCTGACCGTCTTCGGCAAGGACAAGTGTCTGGATTTCACCTACATCGACGATGCAGTTTCGGGGATCATCCAGGGAATTACAAAATTCGATTCGGTGAAAAACGACACCTATAACCTGGCCTACGGCGAAGGAACCACAATCGTCCATCTCGCGGAAGAAGTGAAACGCTTACTTAAAAGCTCCTCCGAGATAACAGTCGGAAACTCCCGCACCGGCGAAGTGGTGCGCTACATCGCCGATATCTCCAAGGCAAAAAAAGCCCTGGGCTACTCTCCAAAAACGCCCTTCAGCGAAGGAATCAGGAAGGCGGTGGAGTGGTACTTGAAGAATTCCTAAAACAGTAAGATCTTGCCGGGATCCTGATTATTTGGGAATCAACGGCTCTTGTATAAATTCCGCTTTGGCCAAATTTCCCTGAGAGTCCACTACACAACGCACGCAAATCGGCCGGCAGCCGCGGAATCCGCCGCCCACTGCATCAGGTTCATGAAGATCAAGACCGCCCCGACAAGTGTATTCCATTGTGCCGTCATCAAGAACAACAACACTCGCCGCCCTCTCCAGCCAAAGCCTGCCACTCTTACAGGGTATTTCATGTTCCGAATAACACCGAGAGATAAAATCTTGAACACACTGTGGCAATTTGGATCTTTCAATTTGTTCTGGAAATAATCTCCTTGCTACATTTCTAGAATGCATTCGTGCCATCGCAATGGGGCCGGTAACCAAAGCTCCCACGCCTCTAAGGGCTTGCGTAAGCACTTCTCTTGGTTTCATAATGCTATTTTAGCACAAATTCCAAAAAATAGCTACTACTTGAGCAGTAACTGCTCACTGACTCTGCAGGAAATACCGCTAACCTTGCCGCCTCACCCCCTGCCCCTCTCCCGCATTCGCGGGCGAGGGGAGCTCCGCTTCACCTCCGAATGAAGTGTAATACGGATTCCTCTCTCCCTTTTTGGGAGAGAGGTGGCGCCGCAGCGCCGGAGTGAGGCGATGGCTGCAGAGTCAGTGAGCGGCTACCTTGAGCAAAATCAACTCTTCTCCTCGTGATACTCCGCCTCAAGGTTTACTTCCCAAAGGTTTGTTTTGTCGCTTCTGCCAGCCACGATGTTGTCCACGGCCATCATCGCCGTGAGCATGCTGTGGTCCTGATTGTTGTAGCGGTGCATTCCGTTGCGGCCGATGAGGAAAAGATTCGGAATGCCCGAGACGAAGTCGCGGATCACGCGGAGCTGGGCATAGCTGCCGATGTACGACGGATAGGCTTTCGGCATTCTCAGCACGCAGCCGTCGAGCACGTCCTCTTTGCGAATCATCCCGACTTTTTCCATCTCTCTTATTCCAAGCTTGATAAGATCGGAGTCATCCATCACCCACAAATCTCCGCCTTCGTTAACGAAATATTCAAGCCCGATCCAGACGGTATTTTTATAATCCTTTACCAGATATGGACTCCAGTTGTTGAAAACCTGCACTCGCCCCATCCGGACATCTCCCTCTTGGATATAAATCCAGTTGTCGGGGATCGATCCGAGTATTTTCTTTCCGTCCCGGATATGGAATTTTTTCAGGAGCAGCCCCACGGTGAGGAAATCCCGGTAACAGAGGCCTTCGGCGACTTCGACCACACGGCTCGGCGGATACGGCATCATCATCCCGATAAGATGTTTAATCGGCATCGTTGAGAAAAAGTAGTCACAGCGAACTTCTTCGGTTCCGCCAGTCTCGGTGTTCTCGAGCGTAACTTTGGCGACACGACCGTCTTTCAGATGAACATCCGAAATACGGCACTGCAGGCGCACTTCGCCGCCGCATTGTTTGATCTGGCCGGCAACCGTCTCCCACATCTGCCCGGGCCCGAACTTGGGATAATGAAACCTGGTAATCAGGCTGGTTTCCCGCTCCTCCTGGTGCTTCTTGAAATCGCTCGAAAGCAGGTCCTTTACCGCATGGGACACCGCGCGCTTGAGCGACAAACCTTTTACGCGCTGCGCGCCCCAGTCGGAAGGTATCTGGCTCGGGTGCACCCCCCATACCTTCTCGGTGTAGGCCTCGAAAAAAGTTTTGTAGAGACGGTCGCCGAAGCGATTCCGGTAAAAAGCATCCAACTTTGACTCGTCTTTGAGCTTGAACATCTGCCGCCAGATATAGCTGCAACCGATCAGGAACGTGTTGAATAAACCGAGTCTCCGCGCGACCATCAACGTAATACCGATGGGATACGGAAAGAAATTCCGCCGGTAAAAAATCCTCGAAATCCGCGGTCGCTGAAGCATTACATCGTTTTCTTTTTCCGGATCGGGAGCCCGTAATTTTACCCTTACTCCCGACCCCTCTCCCGACGGGAGAGGGGTGTCCGAGCGAAGCGAGGACGGGGTGAGGGAAATACATTTTTCGCATAAATATTCGACAACCGCTTCCCTCGCCAAATCGATGTCGTGCTTTTTCTCCAGATCATCAGCTGCCAAAGCTCCCTGGCGCGGCAGAATATTGAACCACCAGTTCATCACCCGGTCGGATTTGGAAAAAAATCGGTGGCCGCCGATGTCGATGCGGTTCCCCCGGTAATTGCAGGTCTGTGCGATCCCGCCGATCGCATCTGTCGCTTCGCAAACTATCGGTTTTATGTCCGTCCGCTTGATAAGCTCGTAAGCCGCGGTAAGCCCTGCCGGTCCGGCGCCGGCAATCAATGCGATTCGAGTCATGAGTTGGAGTCAAGATTAACAGAACTGGAAATAAAATTGTTAAATTGTTAAAAAGCATGAAACGTGCGTCGCGCTGGCGAACAATTTAGCAATATAACAATTTAACAATTGCAAAGGGTGACGATAAAAACAGATAATCCCGGGTCTTCTTTAAATAAATCCCGCCGCTTCAGCTTCCAATGGAACCGGTTTTTTTCTGAAGATAAACAAATGCGAGAAAATATAGTTCCAAAAAGCGGTTACGCCGATGGCGAGGGCTTTCGCGCCGTAAGCGATATAGTCATGCTCCAGAGTGAAACCGGGAAAAACATAGTCCAGGAAGAAATAATATCCCAAAGCATAGAACAATGCAGAAAAACCGTAATTCAGTAAAAACGCGACGCTGTAAACCATCAGAAACCGGATTGTCTGATCTTTTGTCCGGTCTTCGTGGCTGCCGAAAGTCACGTACTTGTTGAAGAAAAAAACGAAAATCCCCGGTATGCCGGCGGAAAATATGTAGGCGATGAAAGGCGTGATGTCCAGATAACCGACCAGTACCGCCAGTATCGAAAACTCCATAGTCGCTCCGAGAAGTCCGCTTATCGCGAACTTGGTCGCCTGTTTGAAGTGCAGTCTAACCCGTGGATTACTTAGCAGTCTGCGCATAACGGGCGAAATTGTACGGCAAGAAGCTAAATTGAAAAACCGGGATTATAAAATTTGAGACCAAGCAGCTTGCGCGCACTTGGTCTCTGGCCTTGCAGAGACTGAGGAAGTCGCAGCCCCTCTTCCTTCCTGGATCGAAACAAGTGACCTTCAGAAGGCGTGCCCTGTTACACCAAGTCCCTGTAAATGGCCTTATACATAGAACATTAAGATGTAGGTGTTGTCAAATGCTGATTAAAACGCTTGGAAAAATTTTCAATTATCAATTATCAATTTTTTACTTCCCCTTCGCCTTCCACCCTTCGTAAGTTTTCTTAAGTCCTTCTTCCAGCGGAGTCCATGGAAACTTTTGAAGGCACGGATGTATCGGCAATACGGCAATGGTCCGGCTGCCCTCCGGCTTCGTCTTGTCGAAAATTATCGGCATGCCCGGTTTGACAATGTCGCGGACCATCACCGCCAGCTTCGCGACAGTCGTCAGCATCGGCGGGGAAACATACTGGATGCCGAGCGCGCCCTGATCGAGCAGGCAGAGCACCGCCTTTACCAGATCCTCCGCATACAAAAACACACGTTCCTGCTTGCCCGAGCCCCAAACGACCAGCTGGTCGGAAGCCTCCGCCTTCACCATCAGCGATGGAATCACGTTTCCTTCCTCCGAAAAAGTATCACGCTCGCCGTAAGTTCCGACCGGACGCACGATGAGTAGCGGAAACCCGTATTGTCTGGCGGCGGTCAGCCACAATGTTTCGCAGATCGCTTTCCCCAGTACATAGCCGTCGGCCATTTCCTGCTGAGCCAGCCGGATGACATCGATCTCGGGCGGAACATTGGCCGAGCTGAAAAAAATGACCGGCAGATCGGGGTGACCTTTGAGCGCCGTTGCCATCGCCAAAGTCATCTCGATGTTCCCCGCAACCACATCGGCGCAATACTTGTGATGGAAATCCACATTCCTCCGGTGCGAAGCCATATGGAAGACATGTTCGACTCCCGAAATAATTTTTTCGCAATACTCCTCGTCCCTGAGATCGCCGTCCATCCATTCGATTTTTGACCGCAGTTTCGAGAGCCATCGGTATGATTTACTTCTGACCGGAACACGGACTTTCGCACCGAGCGAGAGCAGCGTCTCCACGAACACGCTTCCGATGAAACCCGTTCCGCCCGTTACGAGCACGTGTTTTCCGGCCCAGTTGATTTTCTTTCCCATATGGGAAGACTAGCCAACAGGAACAAATTGTTAAATTGTTAAATTGTTAAATTGTTACGCAAGCGAAACATTTGATCAATGCATGCAAACAATTTAACAATTTAACAATTTTTTTCTTCAAATTGTCTATACTCCTTTAGTCTTTTTCCTTTTAAAGCCTTGAGAATCATTGATAAATTTTCACTTTTCCTGAGGCTGTTGCGCCTTGTCCGCAATTGGCCGATTTATTTTTTCAACCGTTTCGGATTCATCAGGACGGGCACAGTCACTTATAAGCTCCGTAACGGTATAAAAATTTCATCGCGACCTTTTTCGATCGACCGTTCGGCGTTAAATGACGTCTGGCTCGAGGAAAGCTATTCCCCGTCGCACTGCGGCATCAAATGGGATTGGGCCGGCTGCAAAACTATAATAGACATCGGGGCAAACATCGGCACATTCACCCTCTATGCGGCCATCAATGCGCCCGGAGCAACGGTATACGCGATGGAACCCGAGCCGGGTAACTATGGCATGTTAATACAAAATATCCGGCAAAACGGACTTTCGAAACGTGTGACTACCCTTCAAGCGGCCATGAGCGGCGCAGCCGGCAACGCAATCCTTCACATTTCCCCGCATGTCAGTGGCGGCCATTCGCTTTTCAAGCATTCATCGACGGGAGCCGATGCCGTCACGGTTAATATCATGACATTGGGCGATCTGCTTTCTGAGAAAAAAATCGATGTCTGCGATTTCCTGAAGCTGGACTGCGAGGGCGCCGAGTATGAAATCCTGTATTCACTGCCGGCCGAAACGCTGAATAAGATCCGGTGTATCGCGGTCGAATGCCACCTTTTCTCAGGTAACCCCCTGCACCGGCCGGAAAAATTGAAGATGTTTCTCGAAGAAAAGGGGTTCGATGTCAGGCCGTTGAAAAAATCAATGTATCTCGCCACCCGAGCCGCGGATCTAAGCCTTCGATGAACGCTTGAAAATTGCTAAATTGTTATATTGCTAAATTGTTCGCCAGCCTTCGCCCAGCCTTCGCATTTGCTTCGGCCGGCAAGCAAGGCTCTGTCCGACAAGCAAGCGAAACGCACGATTGCTGCCTGTCAGCAATTTAATTACGCTACAATTTAACCATGTTCAGGAAGGATCCCGTCATTTGCGTTGTCGGCTTGGGTTATGTCGGCCTGCCGCTGGCCGCCGCTTTCGGCCGGACCGGCTGGAAAACTTACGGCTTCGATATAAACCCCGACCGTATCAGGACATTGAAAAACGGCGAGGACTGGACACATGAATTGTCAGCCAAACAATTGAATGAAACAAAAATTGAATTTTCAACCGATCCAAAAGTTATCAAAGAAGCCAACACGGTGATAATCGCGGTGCCGACGCCGGTGGATGAAGCGAATAATCCCGATCTGACACCGGTTTATTCGGCCAGCCGCACGGTGGGCAAACATATGTCCAAAGGCACCGTCGTGATATACGAAGCCACGGTTTATCCCGGCACCACGGAGGAAGAATGTGTCCCGATACTGGAAAAAGAATCGGGACTGAAATGCGGTCCGGATTTTCAGGTCGGCTATTCGCCGGAGCGGATCAATCCCGGAGACAAGGAGCATACCGTGGACAAAATAGTTAAGGTGGTCGCCGGCCAGGACGAAGAAACAACCGATTGGCTGGAGACGGTTTATGGAAAAATCATCAGCACCGGCACATTCAGGGCTAAAAATATAAAGGTCGCCGAGCTGGCCAAAGCGCTGGAAAATACCCAACGGGATATCAATATCGCCCTTATGAATGAGATCGCCCGCTTTTGCGACCGGTTACAGATCCGGACCAAAGACGTGCTGGACGCGGCCGGTACCAAGTGGAATTTTTTGAAATTCCAGCCGGGTCTCGTCGGCGGCCACTGCATCGGCGTGGATCCCTATTATCTTGTTCACAAGGCCAAGACTCTGGGCCTGCATACCGAAGTCATCTCGGCGGGACGAAAAATGAACGACACTATGGCCACCTTCATCGAGCGGCAAATAATGCGGGGAATGGCCTCGGCAAAAATCAATCCCATCGGCGCCAAAGTCCTGGTCTTAGGCGTAACATTCAAAGAAAACGTTCCCGATACGCGGAATTCAAAAGTCCATGATTTGATTCGCAAACTAAAAGCCTCTGGCTGCGATGTCACGGTACAGGATCCGGAATTGACGCTCGAGCAGATCAAAGAGCTCGGCTTCCGGTTCAGCCGGATCATAGACGGACCTTATGACTGTATCATCGCCGCCGTGCCGCACCGGGAATACCGGGAAAAGCTGACCGAGGCCGATTTTGTCAAAGCCCTTAAAACACCGGCCGTATTTTATGATCTGAAATCCGTCTGGAATCCGGAAGCTTTCCAGAAAGCGGGAATTGCCTATCTTTCGCTGTAACTCCGAATTTAATTGCTAAATTGTTGAATGGCTAAATTGTTCGCCCATCCGGTTAAACTCAGGGCGACCTTATCTAGCACAAGCATGAGTGTTATCATGGGCGACCTGAGCTTGTCGATGGTCGCAAGCGAATGGCATGTTCTGTTCATACTAACGATTTAGCAATTTAACAATTTAACAATCTTTTAATGCCAACACTCTCAGTTCTCGTTCCGGTTTTCAATGAAGAACGGACTCTGAAACGGGTTATGGACGCTTTGACCGCGGCTCTGCCGGAGAGCCAGATCGTCTACGTGGACGACGGCTCGACCGATAATTCTCTGAATATTTTGAAATCCGGCGCACGGACCGGCGACCTGGTTTTGACCAAAACAAACGGGGGAAAGGGTTCGGCGGTGAGACTTGCCATCGCCCGGGCGGAGGGTACGTTTTCGATCATCCAGGACGCCGATCTCGAATACGATCCTTTTGAAATACGCAATCTGCTGAATGAGGCGGATAAAAATCCCGGATCGGCGGTTTTCGGCTCCCGTTTCCTGAAAAAGAACAGGAACATTTACCCGCTTTTTCTGCTTGGCAACAAATTTTTGACCGGGGTCATCAATTATCTTTTCAAAAGCCGCCTGACCGATTCATACACTTGTTTCAAGCTTTTCCCGACGGAAACGCTCAAGCTCCTGCCTCTGAAATCCGAAGGCTTCGAATTGGAAGTCGAGCTAAGCGCTTATCCGCTGAAACAAGGAATAAAGATTCTTGAGATCCCCATCACTTACCATCCTCGCTCGTTTAAGGAAGGGAAAAAAATCGGGTGGCAGGATGCGGTGAAAGGGATAGCCACCGCCCTAAAAATCCGATTCGGAAAATAGCTCAAGTCCGCTTATTCCGGGCGGTTATATACGCCTGCACCCCCTGACCGAATACCACAAAAATACCGATTAAAAACAAGATCGCAGTCAAAAGGAAAAATTGATCTTCTTTTAAAATAAAAATGACGATTGACGCGCCGAAAAATAAAAACAATATTCCGCTTAAAAGCACAAACAGCTTCAGCGGATTGTAAGTCGCGATGACTTCGACGATATATTGGAGTGTCCGGAGCGAATCCTGAATCATCCGGACTTTCGATTTGCCGAGCCGGGCATGATAATCGATGGTCACGTATTTCACGCATTTCCCGGTGAGCAGGTAAATGAGGGTCATCGTGGTCGTAAAACTGAACCCGTTGCACAGATCCTTCAAATAAGGCTCGATCTGGGATTTACGGAAGACCCGCAAGCCGGAATTGATGTCCGGAATATAAGTCCCGGTCGTGAACTCGACCAGCCACTTGAAAATTATCCGCGCCGGCATTTTGAGAAATGCCCCCCGATAGTGTCTGCCCTGTCTGGCGCCGACCACCAGGTCGTAGCCTTTTTCGAGCTCGGAAACCATCTCGGGGATCCGCTCCACCGGATACGTTCCATCGGCATCGGTAACGACAATCACGTCGTAAGTCGCGTGTTTAAGCGCATCTTTGAGGCTTCGTCCGTACCCTCCCGGAATCGGATGGGAAATCACTTTGGCGTTTTTTTGGCGGGCAATCTCGGCTGTCCGGTCGGTGGAACCGTCATCGATGACTATGCCCTCCGGCCGGGGGTCGAGCCGGTTTAAACGGTCCAGAGTTGACGCGATGCCACCTTCTTCGTTCAGCGCCGGCAGTAACACGGTGTAGTCGGTCATTTTTTTAGGCGGCTCAGTAAGGCATCATACCCGATCGCCGCAAAAACGGCATATCCGAACAGCACCGGCACGAGATACCGCGGCGTGGCATCGGTCAGCGCGAAAACCCCGACATTGTAAAGTATGATCAAAGCCAAAAAAACGAATCTTCTGTCGAACATCGACCGTAACCCGAAAATCATACCCAAGTACATGAGCGCCCCGGTCACGGCAATATAGATATTAAAATAATGGCTTATTCCCCCTCCGACAAAAGGGATGTGCAATTCTAAAACTTCAAAAATAGAAAACCACAGATACCAGCCGAAATGTTTCAATATTTTTTGTCGTCCGTCGGTCGCCGCCTCGTCCATAAAAGCTGGAAGCGTATATCCGTTGATCCAGTAAGAGTTTTTTACCGAATTGAAGCTGCACTGGGGCGAGCGGCCGGTCCAGTCACGCGAAATATACTCGGACCAGAGGCAGTGAAAAGGTTCAAAACCGCGGATATTCTCCGCCTGCTCGCCCCGGACATACCACATGGCGTTGGCGCGGGTTTCGCCTATCACCCGGAAATAACCGTCGTAATAAAAATTCCGCAAGGCGTAACCGGCAACCGCCGTATAGCAGATCAAAATCGTCAAGACAGCGGGTAAGATCCTGCGCTTTTCGATGAATTTTATAAAAATAATCAACGGCGCGAAAAGCACAAATGAATAATAAGTAAGTATCAATGCGGCCAAAAGGAACCCCATAAGTGTTGCTTTCCAAAGCGCCGGTTTACGGCGCTCTGAAAAATAAAGTCCGGCGAAAAAAAGAAGGATCGATAGCGCCAGACATTCCCTGTATGCCGAATATACGGAATGGAGCGCTGACCCGGAGGTCAAAAGCAGCAGAAAACAGATTCCTCCGGCGCGTGATGACGTTTCTTTCGCCAGCTCGTTTGAAAAAACAAATGACGCGATGAAAAAAAGAACTCCTTGAGTGAGAAACAAACCCAGGGGATTTTCTACGCCGAAAAACAGATAGATTATCGCCAAAAAAACACTCATCCCCGGTTCTCGCTCTATCAGCGGACTCAAATTGTCAGGTGAAAGAAAACCTTGTTGCAGGAGGTTGATCGCAGATTTGCTCAAAGCGACGGCATCGCTGCCGAATACCTGATCCCTGGCCAGCTGAAGCGCTCCGGGGATTATGAATGCCGCAGCCAGCAGAAAAGCGGCCAGCCCGGCGAGGAACCACTTTTTGCCCATCGGGAACAAGAATAACAGAAAAGAGGTTGCTAAAACTGTCTCATCCACTCATCCAGCCAGAGCAAAGCCCAGATGTGATCGGAGAAATCTATATGTGAAGAAAAATATCCGTTCAAAAATTGTTCGAGCGCCGGACGGTCCAGAAATCGGTAAAGCGGAGATGATTGAGAAAGAAGCCTGTCGGTTACAAATGGCTTCAGTTCCGCTCGGAACCACCGGTCAAGCGGAAGTCTGAAGCCGGTTTTTCGCTTCGTTAAAATTTCGTCCGGTAAAAAACCCGAAAGTATTTCTTTGAAGATCCACTTTGTCTGAAATCCTTTCAGTTTCAGATTTACCGGAATCCTGGCCGTAAGCTCCAGCAGCTTGTGATCGAGCAGCGGCGACCGGGCCTCGAGTCCGTGAGCCATGGAACCCAGATCGACCTTAGGCAGCAAATCGTCAGCGAGATACGTGTCGAAATCCATCGCCATCGCCTGATGGACGCTGTCCCCCGCCCGGCTCCGCGCGGGGGCGGTCAGGGACGCGTACCAGACGTCGGTAGCCGGAAAACTTTTTCCGAAATTTTTGCCGTACAGACGGCGTTTCTCCTCATCGGTGAAGAAACTCAAATATCTCAAATATCTCAGAGGCCAGGGAAACGGCATGCCTTCCTGGAACCTGAGGCAACGATAGCTGAATGTGGAGTTTGAAAGCCTGTGAAGAATCCGCATTTTCCAAAGCGCCATGCGGTGAACGAATGCCGGAAACCGCTCCCACAAGCGCGAAAATTTGAGTATGGGATAACGGACATATCCCGCGAAATTTTCGTCGCCGCCGTCGCCATTGAGTGCGACCGTAACTTCGCTTCTTGTTTCGCGGGAAATGAGAAATGTCGGTATAGCCGAAGGATCGGCATACGGCTCTTCGTAAGCCTGGACTAGTTCGGGTAGCAGATGAACGATATCGGGTTCCAAAACTATCGGATGATGATCGGTCCGGAACCAGTCGGCGACAAGCCTGGCAAACGGAAGCTCGTTATGGGTTTCGCTTTTACTGCCGATCGAAAAAGTTTTGACCGGATACGGCGAATGTCTGGCCATGAATCCGACTACGGCCGCGGAATCTATCCCACCTGACAAAAAAGCGCCGATCGGCACGTCCGAAATCATTCGGAGCCGGACACTTTCGTCCAAAGTTTCGAAAATCCGGCTCTTCCATTCCGGAACCGGGGTTTTTTTGTCAGGATCGTAACTCAGGGACCAATATCGACTCTCTTCGCTCACCGTTCCCTGAACCGTATCGATACTCAGTAGCGTTGCCGCGCTCAGTTTGCGGATCCCTTTTAACCCTGTAAGCGGCGAAGGGAGATACATCATTGTCAGAAAGTGATGAATGGCTTCCTCGTCCGGCTCCTTAGGGCATTCGGGTAACGTTTTCAGCGCTTTCAATTCGGATGCGAAGGCGAAGATCTTTCCATTGGTGAAATATTTAATAGGTTTTTTGCCGACCCGGTCGCGGACTATTGTTACTTTGTTTCTTGCCCGGTCATGAATGGCAAAAGCGAACATTCCCCGAAGCCGACCGATGCATTTCTCGCCCTCCTCCGCGTAAAGCTTAAGCAATACCTCGGTATCGCCGCTGGACTTGAAGCGGTGACCGCGAGTTTCGAGAAAACCGCGCAGCTCCTGAAAGTTGTAAATTTCCCCGTTGAAAACCAGGGCGAGAGACCCGTCCTCCGAGATCATCGGTTGGGCCGCCGCATCGGTAAGATCGATTATTTTGAGCCGGCGGTGACCGAGTCCAACGTTCCCGCGGACATATGTCCCCCGACCGTCCGGACCGCGGTGAGCTATGGCATCAGTCAAGCGGTCCAAGACCTTTGGGTCAATTTCCGATCCGTCCAGATTGATTATTCCAGCGATGCCGCACATGGAAGAAGTATAACTTAAACAAAGTTTTGAGCTTTTGAAACGTCCTTGTTCTCTCCCCTCGCACAACAGCAGCAGCTTTTCAAGCTGCGGCGTTCGTGTCCCACAGGGCAACATTCTTGAATCGCCGCGGCCTGAAAGGCCGCTGCTGATCTAAATTTTTCAGGGCTTCCTTATGTTGTTCTTCACTCGCGGTTGCTCCGGGACGCCGCGTCCCGGCTGCGGAAGGAAATGATCGGAATGAAAGATTCATGTATCCTGATAACGATGCAGCAGAAACAGACAGAATGGGCCTGGCAATGGGATAAATTGAGCGATGACAATCTCTGGCTTTTCACCCAATGGATCGAGCCGAACACCATGGAAGATTTCCGGGGCAAGGACGTGCTGGACTGCGGCTGCGGCGGGGGACAGCATCTGCAATTCATCGCCAAGTATTGCCGCTCGGCGCTGGGAGTCGACTTGAATGCGCTGGAGAGCGCGAAAAAACGCATCGGGCAGTTTTCGAATATCACTCTCGCCGAAGCCGACATTGCGGGAATGGACTTAAAACGCATTTTTGACATCGTTTATTCGATCGGAGTTTTGCACCATACGGACAATCCGGATAATTCATTTAAAAATATCGCCCGCCACGCGAAACCCGGCGGAAGAGTCATAGTTTGGGTCTACAGCCGGGAAGGCAATGCCCTAAACCGCTTCGTCCTCGAGCCCATCAAATCATTGATTGTCCGGCATCTTCCCCGCAGCGTCGTGCTGTTCATGGCACGCATCATGACGGCCCTGTTTTATATCCCGATTTATACGATTTATCTGCTCCCGCTCAAATGGCTGCCGTTTTATGAATATTTTGATAACTGGCGAAAGCTTTCTTATGAGCGAAATGTACTGAACGTCTTCGACAAAATGAACGCGCCGCAAACCTGGTTCATTTCGGAAAAACAAATCCGCTCGTGGTTCGATCCAAAAGAATTTTCAGAGATTCACATCACCCCCTACAAAGGGGTGAGCTGGCGGGGAAGCGGGGTGAAGATCTGAGGGTCCTCATCTTCATCCCTTTTCCCTGTTGGTTCGTGTTCATAAACGGCTCATGAATAACATTTATCGATTCGCCGCACCCGCGGAGGGGTGCTGCTGATACCATTTTGCATTTAAAACATAACTAATCGGTCATTCGTAACGGCATCATCTCGTACCGCGTAGCGTTTACTCAAGCCAAGAACTCCATACCGCCAGCGCGTCTGATTAAGAACGTTTTAAACGCGAAGTGGTATGAGGTGTAAAAATATAATCAGCAGCGGCCCTCCGTGGCCGCGGTATTGAATCTTTGGCGACCAATATCTGATACGATTCCCCGCATGAAGTTCTTAAAGAAACTTCTCTCCAGCTTGTTTGTCCTCGCACTGACCCTGCTATTTGCGGATACTTTGCTCAGGTTCATCCCCTCCCCGGTTCAATATCCGCCCTGGCATGAGATCGGTGACCCGAACTCCATTGTCGGCATCGAGATTGTGCCTTCGACGAAAGCCGTAGAAAGAAGCGCGTGCGCTGTCTCAGAAATTACGACCAACGCACTTGGCTGGCGCGACAAAGAACGCAGCCTGAAAAAAACGCCCGAGTTGACCCGGATTGCAGTACTGGGTGACTCCTTTATTGAAGGCAGCCAGGTGAATGACGATCAAATCTTCACGCGGCAGCTTGAGAAAATCCTGGGAGATAAATTTGAGGTTTTGAATTTCGGCTTGAGCTCAATCGGTACGGTTCAGGAAAGTATCCTCTATGAAAAGCTTGTAAAAAAATTCGATCCGGACATCGTAATTACCGCCTTTTATTTGAATGACGTTCAAAATAACGATCCAGTACTTGAGGGTGGACCCGGGAAAAATACTCCGCTCTCTTACCTGGATGAAGCCGGGAATATCATCCGCTTCTCAGATGAAAAACCGTTTTATGCCTTCCGGAAATGGCTACGCATCCAAAGTCCGTTATTCCGTCTCGTAAAAGCGGTTTATGGGCGCCTAAACGGATTCGCGGATAAATATGACGAGCGCACAGCCGCTTCGACTTATCCAAAGGCTTATTCGGCTTATGGAGAACCTGAAACCGATGACTGGCGGCGTGCCTGGAATACGACCGAAGGGTCTTTTCTGGCACTGAAGAAGGAAACAGAACCTGAAAAAAAGTTTTTTATGATGCTTGTTCCCGGGATGCTCGAAGTCGCACCCGATCCGGCACGACTGATTCGTTCGAATTTCGGCGAAAAATATCCGCCTTCAGGTTTCGATCCGCAGTATCCCCGAAACCGACTGCTCGGCTTCGCCCAAAAAAACGGAATCGATGTAATCGATCCGCAGCTTCCGATGGTTAAATACATCGCCGAAAACAATCTCGAATATCCTTATTTTTCGTACACCTGCGACGGACATTTGAATCCGCTGGGCTTGAAGCTGCTGGCGGAAGAGGCAGCTACAATCATCCGATGAAAAATGATCGACCTGGCTTCGCCCCCGAAGGCTCCGCCGAGGTGAAATTTGATCAACTCAAGGCCAGGTGTGAACACCTGGCCTTGTGCCGGGCGGGAACGCCCGGCCTGGAACATATAAATTATTTTTTAAAAATTATTTATTTGATATAGGCCAGGCGTTCGCGCCTGGCATCAGGTCGGGCGTTCTCGCCCGACCTGAAAAATCGGTCCCCCTCGGTTCCTTCGGTCCCTTATTTTTTAACCTGTTTTACTATCCAATCGCTTGCTAATTCCCCTATAAGCCTGTCCCCTTCCGGCTCCAGGTGTCCGCCGATATTCGCGCCAGGCCCGTTATAAACTTTCTTTCCGGTTTTTTTGTGCAGAGCCAGAAGTTCCGGCTGGGCATTTATGAAATCGATCCCTTCATCAGCCATCATTTTCCCGAAATTCGTAAGCGGTAGATCCGCATCGGCTCCGGAAATGGGTTTTAGATACTTGTCCGCCACGTCTTCGTCGACGGTGAAGGCGTTGTCGATGCCAATCACAAGCAAGCGGCTGTCGTTCTTTTTTATGAAGTCCTTAAGTTCCTTGAAAGCTTCCCGCGTCGACGCGTAGGCTCCCCGGACATAAGCGGAATTTTCCATGTCCGGCCGATAAAACGGAGCCCAGGCGGCGATGTCATCGTAATAAACCTGTCCCCGGATTCCGGCATTCGTAAAAAAATCCGGTGAGCGCGCGAGAAGCGAGCCTTCGGATTTCCGCAGAAGTCTGGAAATAACCCGCGCATAAACTTCCGAATTCACGAGAAGCGGCGTGAAAAAAGAGGGTTTCGAAGGAATTTTTTGAACCTGCCCGCGTTCCACAATCAAATAAGGCGGCGACTGTCGTGACGGGCTGTAATAAACCCCGGGAAACGGGTAATCGTCCCGTAAATCATTCCAGGCAAAGAAAAGCAGTACTACCAGCTTCGGTCGATGCGAATCAAATTCCCGTTTGAATTTCAAATATTCCTGATAAGTGCCAAATCCTGATACGCCAAGATTGTAACCCTGAAATCTCACACCCTTTTTTTCCGCTTCGGCTCTCGCCTCCTTCGGCCAGTTTTTCCCCTGGATGAAAGAATCCCCCAGGAAATAAACGTCCAGTCCGGCACCCGTTCCGCTGTCTATTTTTTCGACTGGCGGCACCGAGTCCCAACCCAATAGATCATCGCTCTGGATTTTTGGATCTTTGGTTGTCGACGACGGATACCGGAGACGGAAATAAACTTCTGCGGCAGCATAAAGAAAGGTCATGCACACCAGCGACGACATGATTATCAAAAAAATGGGAATCGTGACCCTTCTTAATAATCGCATAAACCGAGAATAACTGATCTGCTCAGGGCGGTATTGATACATAATAATTTAGCAATTTAGCAATTTAGCAATTTGCCAATAATTTACTGTATCTTACAGCAGCTTCAGATGCCCCTTAAACTTACCGACCTCCCCCGGCCTCTCCCATTTTCGGTTTATGAGGAAACCCGGCGCGTCGTCGTCGAACGTTTCAAGTCCGTCGAAGGCGTCCGCGCGATTTTGGAATTCGGAACCATGTCTCTGGCCGGTTTATCGGACTTTGACACTTTTATTTTGGTGGATGAAAACACGCCGGTGACTTTTCCGCATATGCGGGAATTCAGCACCGATCAGAGGTACGTGATGGGCGGACGCCGGCAAATACTGTCCAAAGGCCTCTTTCCGGACTTGAATTACTTCGATCCCTGGTTTGTGGAAGTGAAAACGCTTTATGGTGATCCGGAAACTTATCGCTTCAAAAAAATTGATTTCGGGGATGGCTACCGTGCGCTTTCACTGCAGTTTTTGTATCAAAAAACCGTTTACGGTTCTTTGCCGTTGCTCGCCGAGATCCGGAAAGGCGAGCTACCGGTACGGATTTTCTTCGGCGACTCTGTGCAGTACGGATATTTCCTGCGCGAATTCAAAAAAACCGGAATCGACTACGGCGCCGAGGATCCGGGTGCCTCCGTCTACCGCTCTTTTTTCCAGGGCTGGTTCGAGGCGTCGGAAAACGAACGCCAGGATAGGATGGAGAAAGCAGCCACCATGTTTCCGGAATCAATCCGCTGGACACTCAGAGCTCTTACCAAAGCCGTGAGCACGTTGCCGAAAAAACCGGTCGATGCTGGTCTCCGGCCAAGATCCGTTTATCAAAAATATCTGCTCAAGCGTTATCCCGGATCTTATATCGTTGATACTTTCAACCGGGTATTTGTTTACCAAAAAGGCCGAACCTCCGTCGGCCTGGAGGTAAAAACCGTTAATTCCGGATGCATCGGAAACTATGTATGCCTGTTCATCCTGCTCCCGCTGGAGCTGGCTTGTTTCGGCGCAGTCCATCTCTCTACTCCGGGTCCGCTTTCGACTCAATACCGCAAATGCGTCTTCACCGATCTGAATGAAATCCCGGTTTACGACGATCCTCAACTCATACGCCTTTCCGAAATCACAAACCGCAATCTGGCCGAGACCGCCCGGGTCCAAAACGGCCGTTACTATGAGATGCTTTACGGTTACACCCTCAGATCCTCGACCGGCCTGAAACACAAGTTGGGATATGTCTGGAACGATCTGAAGAAAAAAATCATACGGAACGCCGGCAATTCTGAAGCTAACATCAAACAACTTTGGGAAACTTCACTTTGATTTTATGGATCTGATGAAACTTTCATCTTTGTATTTCACCCGCGACATCGTCCGCGAGTTGTTGCCACATATTCACGGCGAAACCGTGGATCTGGGCGCCGGACTCAGCCGCTACCGGCAAATGATTTTGGGAAAGACGGACAAATATACGACAATGGATATCCAAAAATTCCCCGGCATCGACGTGGTCGGAGACCTCCTGAAACTTCCTTTCGCCGATAACACTTTCGATACGGCGCTCAGTTTTCAGGTTCTGGAACATGTGAAAGAACCCTGGACGGCGGCGAAGGAAATCGCGCGGATTTTGCGTCCCGGGGGCACGGCAATTGTCACGGCTCCGTTTGTTTATCCGTTCCACTCGGACCCGCACGATTTCTTCAGATTTACCGAAGCGGGTATGCGCAGCTTGTTCGAAAATTCCGGAATGGAAGTGCTGATTTGCTCGAAATACGGCGGTTGGTGGGCGGTCCAAAGCGAGATAATCAAGCAAAGATTCGTCAGCCCCTATAAAAAACCGCATCCGTCCTGGAAGAGGAAAATGATGAGCGCGATCGAATGGACATTTTCCAGGCTCAACCGGCTCTCCCTTCCCGGTATTGTCTACGCCAATGTGATTTGCGTTGCCCGAAAACCACTTTAACCGTGCTTTTTACCACCTCCTGGGACGACGGCCATCCAAGCGATCTGAAGGTCGCAGCACTGCTTGAAAAATACGGTCTGACCGGGACTTTTTATGTCGGGCCGAAAGGGTTCGAAGGGAAAGCCTTGAGCCCGGAGAAAATCCGGTCTCTCTCAAGCCGCCATGAAATCGGCGCGCATACGCTCGCTCATCCTTCCCTGCCGCGATTAAAAATCGAAGAAGCTACAAATGAAATCGTGGGATCGAAAAAATGGCTTGAAGATCTGCTTGGAAAGGAATGCAAAATGTTCGCCTATCCTTTCGGTCATTTCAATTCCGAGATAACCCAAGCCGTAAAAAACGCCGGCTTTATGGGAGCCAGAACCACAAAAGATCTCTCCTGGGATCTTTCCGATCCATATCAGCTGCCAACCTCGATTCAAATCCATTACCTCCCCTTCCGTCCGGTTTTTAATCGAAGATTCATCCAACCGATTAAGACAGTTTGGCCTCAAATAAAATCGATGGGTTTGCCGCTCCTGTCCTGCCGTAATTGGCTTTCATATGCCAAAGCGACATTTGAATACGCGCTGAAATCCAAAAAACCTTTTTTCCATCTCTGGGGCCACAGCTGGGCGCTGGATAAGGAGAATAAATGGAGAGTTTTTGAGGAATTCCTGAAATTCGCTGTTTCGCATGAAGGAATAAAGCCGGTGCCGAATAGCGCGCTGATTTCCGCCTCACCCCC
>Ga0155828_110_pt1 | contig 26338 bp, 24 predicted proteins | sample RifCSPlowO2_01_FD_107482 | JGI IMG/M metagenome (GOLD analysis project Ga0155828, IMG submission 107482) | Candidatus Peribacteria bacterium RIFCSPLOWO2_01_FULL_51_18
ATAGTCATCACAGCTTTGGGCCAGGACGAAGACATCGAGCGGGCAAAGCGGCTCGGCGCCGAAGAGGTTTTTCAAAAAGCCCTGATCACGATCGAGGAAGTGATCAAGAGGGTGGAAAAGAAAATGTCATGAACCATGATTTGCCTGATTAAAGGATTAGATTGATTAAAAAAATCATGATAATCCGATAATCCTTTTAATGATGGTCTCATGGTCTACTTTACAAAAATTAAACTATCTTGTATTAATATGTTATGTCTGTTTCCGAAACGAGAGAGCTCCAGCCGTATTTACCTGACAGAACCGGTGTCGTCGTTGCTTCCGGTTATCCTGTTGTTCGGCGCGGGCTCAAATCAATCATTAATGAACAACCTGATATGAAGGTTTTGGATGAGGCGGACAGCCTTTCCGGATTGGAATCTTGCGTCGAGCAGATACATCCTCATGTGGGCATCGTGGATGTAAGGTTGATGAAGACCGGATCAGTGTTCGATACAATCAAAAAGCTTCGTGAAGCAGTGGCGCTTCTCATGCTTCAGAACGGATCTGATGTATTTTTTGAAAAACAGCTGATTGCAGCCGGCGTCAAGGGAGTGATTTCGCTTGATGAAACTGAGAATCGTATCCTGGAAGCTGTCCGTAAATTGCGAGAAGGGAATATTTTTTCAAGCAAGCGGCTTTCGAATCAACTGCTCAGTGAATTAAACTGTACTGGAGGAGTGATAAGAAGTCCGGCTGATTGCCTCTCCCCCCGCGAACTCGAAATATTTTGTATGTTTGGCGAAGGAATGGATTATAAAAAGATCGCTGCAAGGCTTGGACTTGCCACAAAAACGGTTGTTTGCCATCGTCAGAAAATTGAGAATAAGCTTGAGCTTTATGACTCATGTGAGGTCTGTCGGTACGCTACGAGGTATGTTCAGGAGTCAGGCGGAAACGGTTTGCAGAGACAGGAGGTTTGATTTTGAATCAAGCGAACATCAGTCGGGGATGCATGTTTTTATGATATATTGCTAACAATAATCCGGGGTGCCGTAGCCAAGCAGTAAGGCAGGGGTCTGCAAAACCCCCATACGCGGGTGCGATTCCCGCCGGCACCTCCACGAAGTACGCACTCACTTCGTTCGTGCGACTTCATGGCAAGCCACGAAGTTCTCCTTTTTTGCGTACTTCGTGCCCTGTAGTTGCGCGAAGCGCATACTACGGGGTTATCTAACGAAGTAGCGGTGAGCGATAAGCGGGGAGAAAAAATAACATCAGCAGCGGCCCTCCGCGGCCGCGGCGTGTAAGCTATATGAATGCGCGACGACTGAAAAACCGATTACAGAATGGGATTAAACATATCGGGCAAAACAAAGATAAACGAGTTTAGTTTGCTTATAGTCCCGGTTTTAGCGTATATTCCCCAAAATCCATGGTCACCTCGAAAAAATCTTCGGGCAATTCGAAGAATCCGGCGGATTATGTCATCGCCACGCTCGGCAGCCATTCGGCTTTGCAGATACTGAAGGGCGCCAGGGACGAAGGCATGCGCAATCTGGTCATCTGCAAGAAAGGGCGGGAGAGACCGTATCAAAGCTTTGGTGTCGCGGATGACATGATTTTGATCGATGACTGGAAAGACTGGGACGAAAAACTGGAAGAGGAACTGATTCGGCGGAACGCGATACTCATTCCCCACGGATCATTCATCTCTTATATGGGACATGACGCGGTGAAGAAAATGAAAAACATGTATTACGGAACCAAAGAGATACTGGAGTGGGAATCAAACCGGACCATGGAGCGCCAGTGGCTTCAGGATTCAGACTTGCTGCTTCCCAAAGTTTTCGAGAAACCGGAGGACATCGACCGTCCGGCCATCGTGAAATTTCACGGCGCCGGCGGGGGATTCGGCTATTTCGTCGTCAAAACCGCCGAGCAGTTTTATGAAGTGAAGAACCGCAAATATCCGGAAGAGACCGAATATACCATCCAGGAATACATCGTCGGCGTACCGGTTTATGCCCATTACTTCTATTCGCCGATAACTGGAGAGCTGGAGATAATGAGCTTCGACAAACGGTATGAGTCCAATGCCGATTCCATCGGTCGGATCAAGGCCGAGGACCAGCTGGCGGCCAAGATACACACGAGTTATACGATCGTGGCCAATATTCCGCTGGTAGTCCGCGAATCGATGCTTCCGGAATTCTTCGACATGGGCGAGCGGGTGGTGAATGTCAGTAAAAAACTGTGCGGCTCCACTTCGCCCTCCGGGCTTCGAGGGGCAAGCAAGGGACTCTTCGGACCGTTCTGCCTGGAATGCATAGTCACGCGCAAACTTCAGATTTTCGTCTTCGAGATCAGCGCCCGGATCGTCGCCGGCACAAATCCTTTCATCGAAGGATCGCCGTATACGGCGCTTAAATATGATGTGCCGATGAGTACGGGGCGCAGATTGGCGCGGGACATCAAGCAGGCGATTGAGCTCGGGAGGCTGAACGAGGTATTGGGTTGAATTTTCCTGTTCTTTTTACGACCGACAATTGCTAAATTGCTAAATGGTTAAATTGTTATTTTTGAACGATGCTTGCAACAATTTAGCAATTTAACAATTTAACAATCCGTTCAATGAATATTTCTTCACTTCTTAAAGGTTACGATTTAAAAAATCTCACCGTCGGCGTGCTGGGAGGGCATAGCGCTTTGGATGTTTGTCATGGCGCCAAGCTTTGCGGATTCAAGACAGTGTGTATCGCAAGAAAAGGGAGGGAGTTGACTTATGGAAAATATTTCAAAACCAGACAAACCAAGAGCGGCCGGAAACCGACGACAAGTGATGAGGAGAAGGGCTGTGTCGATCAAGTGATCGTTGTCGATAAATTTGAAGACGTGTTGCATGAAGACGTCCAAAATAAGCTAAAAAAGCTGAACACAATATTTATACATAATCGTTATTTTTGGGTCTATTTCAAGGACTTTTCTAAGGTTGAAAATGATTTCCAGGTTCCGATCTTCGGATCACGGAATCTGCTTAAGCTCGAAGAACGAGATCAACCATATAATCAATATCATCTTTTAAACGATGCAGGGATCAGGATTCCTAAAATATTCGATAAACCTGAGGATATTGATCGGCTTTGTATCGTGAAGGCGAACGAAGCAAAAAGAGGTTATGAGAGAAGTTTTTTTCTCGTTCGTCGGTTTGCTGAATGGAAAGAAGAAGGTGAACGTTTAGAACAAAAAGGGATTGTAGGTCCGGAGTGGAAGAACGCTCCTATCGAAGAATTTATAGTCGGCGCTCCCGTAAATTTCAATTTCTTTTATTCTCCTTTAACAAATGAATTGGAATTGCTTGGGACAGATACCCGTCGCCAGACAAATTTGGATGGTTTCATTCGTTTGGTTGGGCAAACGCAACATAAAGCTCTGAATGTTGTTCCATTGAAGATGATCGAAACCGGCCATATCGCCTGCACGGTGAAGGAATCGATTCTCGAGAAAGCTTTCGATCTCGGTGAGAAATTTGTGAAAGCCACGCAAAATCTGCCAAAGGATTTGGACCCGAGCGGAAAGGGGATCATCGGGCCTTTTGCTCTTCAGGGAGCGGTGATCGCCGAAGAAGGCAAAGAAGACATTGTGATCTTCGATGTATCGCTCCGGATCCCCGGCTCGCCGGGCACGGCGGCCACTCCGTACTCCGGCTATCTCTACGGCCAGTCGATGAGTGTCGGAGAGAGAGTCGCGGTGGAGATAAGGGGGGCGGTGGAAGAGAAGAGGATAGGGGAAATCCTTACTTGATGGTGGAGGCAATTTATTCCATCATTTATGACGTTTTATTGACATTTTAATGACAAAAACGCTTCTTTTAGAGTTCTTTGCGATCTTAAAGCCCGACTTGTAAACTGCCGTTGGTCGGGGCTGTAGCTCATCTGGTAGAGCGCCGCGTTTGCAACGCGGGGGTAAGGGGTTCGAGTCCCCTCAGCTCCACCACACTTCGCTCTCGTTCACTTCGTTCACGAGAGCTACGCGTGGCAAGCCACTTACTTCCAAGCGAAGTGTGCCCCGCGTAGCCCGAAGGGCGAAGTGGGGCACACTTCAATTTGGGCTGCGCTTCGCTTGGCAAGCCATCAAAAGCGGAAGGTGGCTTCGTTCCTCGGATTCCGCGATGTGGCGGTTTTAGAAATTTTGATCGCTGATAGAAACATTGACATGATGCATTTCATTGTTATGATTTCACTATGTCAACGACAACAGTTTCGGACAGCGTTCAAGCGATTGAAGCTGCATTGGGCCAAATCGAACAGCAATCACTTGGTGCAACGCCAGAAGGACAGCAACTACTCGGAGGTGCTCTTGATGCCGTGCGAAGGGCGGTTTGCCTGAATCTCACGTCGCAGCTTGCCGATCCTTTGCTCACGCGTTTTGAGGAATTGGCAGCGGGCTGCGATAAATCAAAGATTTGGGACATAACTATTTCTACACTGCGTAGTGCACTTCTACGGAAAATAGCTGCAACACGCTTCGGTCTTAAATTCGATCCACAAGCAGAGCTCGCGGGCAATCAATTGTTGAGGGGCGCGCTCATGTCCATTCATACTTATACATTTCGGGATGACTTGCCATACAAGGGGGACAGATCAATCCTTAAGGAAATGATCGCACTCTTTCCCGATGTACAATGCCCGAAGTGAGAAGAAGGACGACAAAGATCCTCATGGCAGGCCGATTTTTTCATTTGCAATCCAATAGAGCGGAGTAAAATAGAAAACCTATTCCCCCTTTTCTATGTCTCCCTAAGCCAAGCGCTCCAAGAAAAAGGCCAAGAAGACGAAGGCCAAGCCGAAGAAAGTGAAGAAAACAAGGAAGGTTAAAGCCAAAAAAGTTAAAGCGAAGAAAGTTAAGACCAAGAAAGCTAAGGCCAAAAAACCGGCTTCCAAGGCCAAAGCCAAGCGCGTGGCAGCCAAGGCAAAAGCGGTGAAAGAGAAGGTCCTCGGCAAAGTCGTGCATTTCTATGACCGCATCAGTGTTGCCATCATCAAGCTTAAGTCCCCGCTTCGAGTCGGCGACCGGGTTTGTTTCAAGCGCGGTGAGCAGAAACTGGTGCAGTCCATTTCATCTTTGCAGATCAACCATCAGGCGGTCGCGAAAGCGGCAAAAGGCGCAGTGGTCGGAGTGAAAGTGAAGAAGCCGATAAAGGAGGGGGCGGTGGTGATGGCAGCATAAAAAAAGGCAAAAGGGCAAAAAGGGAAAAAAGGCCCTTCTTTTAGAGTTCTTTGCGATCTTAAAGCCCGACTTGTAAACTGCCGTTGGTCGGGGCTGTAGCTCATCTGGTAGAGCGCCGCGTTTGCAACGCGGGGGTAAGGGGTTCGAGTCCCCTCAGCTCCACCACACTTCGCTCTCGTTCACTTCGTTCACGAGAGCTACGCGTGGCAAGCCACTTACTTCCAAGCGAAGTGTGCCCCGCGTAGCTCTGCCCAAGTCTGGGTAATTGCTTACGACAAGCTCTGTCTTAATCCTTTACAATTCGCAGAGCGAAGTGGGGCTACAATCGAGCAGCTATGCACTATGTTTATATTCTGAAACTTGAAAACGGTCAGTATTACATCGGCTGTACCGAGGATCTTAAGAAACGTCTTGAGAAACACAAGCATCATGCCGTACCAACGACAAGCCGTATTCGCCCACACGAGCTTTTGTTCTATGCAGCATTCAAGAGTAAGGAGAAAGCATACGATTTTGAGAAGTACCTGAAAAGTTCTTCAGGGTTTGCATTCCGAAATAAGAGGCTTATTTGATGCACTTTGGATAGGTCTGCACACTTTGCGCTACTTTGCACACAATCTGTTTAAGTCCCCTCAGCTCGAACCATTGGAATCTTAGGTGATTCTACATATCAATGTGATACTGTCAAGTTCCAGCGACGAATGAACTCACGAATTGGCTGATCAGTTTTTCTTTCCTCGAGTCACCGCGGCTTGGAAAGCCGCTGCTAAAGTGTTTTGTTTCTAATTAGCAAAATCTTCTTTCACGTCAGCAGCGGCCGTCCCCGGCCGCGGTGATGCGATAATTCTGACATCTTTGGAAAAAAATCTGCCAATTCGTGAGTTTATTCGACTGAAGGTGTTTGTTGGCCTGCCGGATGCGGTCGGGAAGGAGCATCATGAGAGAGAAGTGTAGCGCGAATGGGATGTGATCACACCGGAGCACCGGGCCATCCTATGGGACTGATGAGCCCAGAGGCCGTCGGTTCCCTATCGCAAAGGACCATGAATAGTCGACGATGCTCACAATCGTCAGGAGTGCTAGGAGCGCCATAGAAATCCGTATGAACGATCCGTGTTGCGTCAGCAGGCTCACGAGGGCGACGAATTGCATGCACGTAACGAGTTTGCCCAGGAACCGGGCCTTGATGGCGGGCAGGCGGCGCCTGAAGAGGGCGATACCCATGACGGTGAAGATGTCCCGGGCGAAGAAGATCAGTGCGTAGTAGAGGGGCAAACGGAGCACGACGAGGAGGGCGGGGAACACGATGAGCACGAAGATTTTGTCGAAGAGCGGATCGATGAAGCCCCCGGCGGACGATGCCCAGCGCCATCGGCGTGCCACCGCACCATCCAGGTAATCGGAGAGGACGGCCAGCGCGAAGAAGGCGTACTTCCAGGGCGAATTGAGAGAGATCACCACGAGTACCGCGAGCGGCAGGCGGGAGGCGGAGATCAAATTGGGAACGGTCAGGAGCTTGGTCATCCGGAGGCGGAGTAGATGAGGAGGACAGGGAGGTGATCGGAGACCAAGGGGGAGAAAATGACCCTGAGCGAGCGGACGGCGATCGCCGGCGAGCAGAGGAAGAGATCCAGAGCCTTCGCCGGCTTGCAGGCGGGGTACGTGCAGTCGTGCGCCCCGTTCACGATGCGGAGGCGGGATGATTCCGTTAATTCATCGAGTTCCTGGAATCCGCGGAAGATATTGAAGTCGCCGCAGAGGATGGTTCGGCCATGACCGGGAAGCAGCTCCCTGAGCTCATGAAACTGCCGCTGGCGCGCGGAAGCGGAGAGGGGAAAGTGGGCGGTGAAGAGGCTGATGCCATCCCCAAGATCCACTTCGTAGAGGAGCCGCTTGAGGCCGTGCGAAAAACAGTGTTTGCGGATGGGCCTCTCCTCTTTGAGGAGGATCCCGTTTTGGCGGTGACGGAGGAAGGGGGTGTGAGAGGGAAGACGCGGTCCGTACTTATTGGCGGCGTCCCAAAAGGGATAGAGCTCCCGAAGCGCCGTCCGGATGCGCTCGAACGAGTGGGACGTCACCTCGGCAAAGCAGCAGACGTCCGGTTGAATGTTGCGGAGGAGAGCAATGATCTTCCGCTCCGTCTCGTGCTGCGCGCGCCTCGACGGGAAGAGCTGCCGGTGGCCGCGGAAGACATAGTCCCTGAGCGAGCCATTGAGTCCGGCGCAGTATCCCGCGTTGAGGAAGAGGATCGAGCGACCCAGCATGTCTCGATGATGACACAGCTCGGTATCTGTTGCGAGTTGCGCCGGCACGCGCTCATCCACATACTGCGTGCATGCTCAACTTGGTTCTCTCCGCACTCTTCTTCCTGCTGCCCGCGTACGTGGCCAACATGTGTCCCGTGTTTGCAGGCGCTATGCGGCTTCCTCTCGACATTCCAATTCAGCCAAGCCTCTTTGGCAAGCACAAAACTTACAGGGGAGTGTATGCGGCATACCTCGGTGCTCTCCTTGCGCTTTTTTTGCAGCGATGGCTGCAGGAACACGGAGTTCTGGAATCCTTCCGGTTGCTCGATTACCACGCAAGCAACCTTTGGCTTCTCGCGGCGCTCTTCGGCCTCGGCGCCATCGCGGGCGACCTGGTGAAATCTTTTTTCAAGCGGCGGTTGAAGATCGCCGAGGGCCGACCTTGGATTCCCTTTGATCAGATCGATCTCGTCCTCGGAGCCCTCATCTGCGTGAGCCCGGTGTATGCGCTTGATCTGCCGCGGGTGCTCGTTCTGCTGCTCCTTACTCCGTTCCTGCACTTCCTCACCAACCTCACCGGTTACACTCTGGGGCTCAAGGATGTTTGGTGGTGACCCATCTCCTTTAGCCGACTTTTTCTCTGGCGAAGCATAGGATAAGACCGTGCAGCGCCGTCCGCCTCCGGATGAACCCGCCCGAGCCATCCGCCGTTTGGAACGGCATACGGAGCAAAAATGAGTTGGCCTTTTTTATCCGGTCGAAAAGGGTCTGCACTGCTCAAGCTTATTACGAATCATACCACTTCGCGTTTAAAACGTTCTTAATCAGACGCGCTGGCGGTATGGAGTTCTTGGCTTGAGTAAACGCTACGCGGTACGAGATGATGCCGTTACGAATGACCGATTAGTTATGTTTTAAATGCAAAATGGTATCAGTGGCTGGCAGTCAGTTTGACTGAATAGACATTCTAAATATTTTATTTGCCTTTTTTTTGGCGAGAGTAGAATGGCAAATATCCTTTCCCCATAATTTATGTCCCCCAAAGCAAAGCAACCGAAAAAGAAAGCCAAGAAGGCGAAGAAGACAAAAGCCAAAACAATCAATAAAGACAGAAAGGTGAGAAAGGGCGGAAAAGGAAGAAAGGTTTCGAAAGCCAAGGTGAGGAAAATCGTCGCAAAGGGGAAAGCCGTGAAGCAGAAAGTTCTCGGAAGGGTAGTGCATTTTTATGACAAAATCAGCGTGGCGATCATCAAAGTCAATTCGCCGTTCAAGCTTGGCGACACAGTTTGTTTCAAGCGAGGGGACGAGAAGGTGACGCAGTCAATTTCTTCACTGCAGGTAAACCACCAGGGCGTGCCGAAGGCGGCGAAAGGAGCCGTAGTGGGAGTGAAAGTGAAGAAGCCGATAAAGGAGGGGGCGGTGGTGATGGCAGCATAAAAAAAGGCAAAAGGGCAAAAGGGAAAAAGGGAAAAAAGGCAAAACGTGAAAACGAGAAACCCTGCTTCTTTGCCCTGTTTATCTGTCCTTTTGCCTTTCTAAAAGTCCGAAGGAGCTGGCGGGGTGTTTCCTCCGAAAAGATTTATGATCGGCGAAAACAAGAAGTCCGACGTGCCGGTCATGGTCGTCAGGCTCCAGAGGAAAATAAAAATCCCGACAATGATCAGTACGTTGTAAATGCCGCCGATAGAGGCGGCCCAAGCCGGGTCGCCGAGCATTCCTCCGATGCGCTCGCGGTAACGGATGAGAACGTAGCCGAATATGATGCCGAAAATTCCACCGATGATATTCATATTTTCAGCCGAGAAGCGAACTCAAGCGCGCAGCCACGTCTTCTTTCTGTCGGACCCCGATGAAGGTATCGAAAACCTCGCCGTTCTTGAACAATATAAAAGTCGGAATGCTCATGACGTTGAACTGCCCCGGAGTCGCGCTGTTCTCATCGACGTTTATTTTATAAAAAGCCACCTTCCCGGAATACTCCTCATCAAGCTCGTCGATTATAGGATTCATGGCTTTGCACGGGCCGCACCACGGAGCCCAAAAATCAACTAAAACCGGGATCGGCGATTTGATGACTTTCGACTGAAACTCGGCGTCGGTGAGGGGGGTGGCCATAGAAAAATATGAGTATCGGGGTGGGAAGAAGAGTATCAGAGTTTGTTCCATTGCTAAATTGTTAAATTGTTAAATTGTTGACAGGCAACAACGCGCGTTTCGCTATTGATGTCCCTTCGACAGAATTCCCCTCGTGATTTGCTTCCCGATCTCCACCGCCGGCTGGCCGTAGATATCTATCCGGTAGAGTTTCCCCAGATAGACCACTTCGGTCATCAGCAGGAAAAACAGCTGGCCGACATGATATTCGTCCAGCCGCTGGAGTGAGATGGTGACATGCGGGCGTTTGACCGATGTGAGCGCCTGGCTCGTGCCTTCGTAGCAAGCATCGAGCAGCTGGCCAAAGGTTTTGCCCGAAATATAATTGAAGGCATCCGGCAGGACGCGCGGCAGCTCGAGCCTGGGCTTGTCCAGCTCCCGGATGAAAAGGTGCCAGCATTTCCTGGGTCCGGCCATCCATTGCTGGAGCAGGGAGTGCTGATCCTGCGTGCCGATGGCGGCCAGCGGAATCGGATTGAAACCGTCGTTTTTTCCCAGGCTTTCGGCGAGTAGCTGCTGTTCCCAGCGGCCGAGTGATTGCAGCCTGTCGCCATAAGGCATGATCACGCGGATGGGATAACCGCGCCTGGTATCCAAAAGAAACTGCACGGCAGCCAGCGTGGCCGCGGGATTGCGGCTCAGGGTGGTTTCCTGGCAGTGGGTGTCCATCTCTTTGGCACCGCGGAGGAAAGCCGCAGGGTCGCCGCCGAGGAGTCCGAGCGCCAAAAGGCCGACGGGAGTGAATATGCAAAACCGGCCGCCGACGTTGGGCGGGATGGAAAGTGCGTGAATCCGGTTGGCTTTCGCGAAAGCCCTCAGCGGCCCGCCGTCCGGGTCGGTGATGGCTATCACCCGGTTGCAGGGGTGGCTCTTCACCGTTTCTTTCAGTTTTTCAAAGCAGGCGAAAAAAGCGGAAATGGTTTCCAGTGTGCTGCCCGACTTACTGACCACGACTATCAAAGCGCTGCGCCAGTCGATAAGCGACAGATGCAGCTGAAGCGATGCCGGGTCGATGGTGTCGAGCACCAGAAAAGCGGGGGACGAAGGCGATTCAAAAATCTCCTGCAAGACTTTCGGCCCCAGACCCGAGCCCCCGATTCCGATCCAGACCACGGTTTTTATGTTCTCGGTTTTAACCATGTTTAAAATGTCCGTACAATTTTTCAGGGCGGCCTTGTCATACGGATTCATTGACCAGGCATGTAATCCTTTTTCTCTTTCCTGCAGCCATTCTTCGGTGTGACGACGGACGGTTGTACGGATCGCCGAGAATTCCTGGTCGGGTATTCCGAAACTAGGAGTTATCACTTTTGCCAGGGTGCCTTTTATGTCGAGGGTGATCATTAGAATTGATAATTGAGAATTGATAATTGAGAATTAACGCAAGTTGTTAAAGGAAAACATGTGGGGTGATAAATAAGATGTTGTTGCAATGAGTGAAGAGAGGGCGAAATGTTGGGAGGAATTATCAATTATCAAAGGGAGCGGAGGACGGCGGCGACGCGATCCTCGGTTTTTTTGATCTTCGAAGGAAGCTTTTGCAGAGCGGTGACTATATCCGGCTGGTCGTAGCCGAGTGAAGTCAGCGCGGCTATGGCATCGGAATCCAGCGAAGCCATTTTTTCCCGTGTTTCGGGATGTACGCGGGTCAGCCATTCCGGATGTTTCTCAGAAAGCGACTTGAGGTCGACCAAAAGCTTCTCGGCGGTTTTTTTACCGACTCCTTTTATCGTGGTCAGTATTCCGGTGTCCCGGGAATGAACCGCCTGCAGGATAATTTCTCTCGGCATGGAGACGAGTTCCAGAGCCAGCTTCGGGCCGATGCCGGAAATATTGAGAAGTTCCGTGAAAAAGTTTCGCTCGGGAAAGTCCTCGAAACCGTAGAGATCCAGCCGGTCCTCGCGGACATAGGTAAAAACTATCACCGAAGTCAGCGCGCCCTCGGTCTGCATGTCCCAAAAAGGATAAGGGACAGTAAGGAGGTAAGACACTCCCGAAACGTCTATTGCGATCTGAGGGATGGCCAGTTTGTGAACGGTTCCCTTGAGCGCGAAAAACATATGCATGATGGTAACAGAATCATCAAAAAATTGCCAAGATTAAGACGCAGGGTGTGGCATTGCTAAATTGTTAAATTGCTAAATTGTTCGCAAGCGGAACGTTGGTTTGTACTTGGTAAATAACTCAGATAAAGCATTGCGATCATCCTGATGAACGAATCGGAACAGCTTAGCAATTTAATCTTGGTCTTGCCCTAATCGTATATCGCGGTTTTGAGTCTTCAATAAAGAAGTGGTTTCTGCTATAATATCCCGATGCCTTTTTGCGCTGGAAACACCGCAAAAAAAATCGCGGCTGTCGCGGTTGTTTTTTCGCTGATGCCGCTTAACGGTTGGGCAAGTGAAAGCAAAGAGCGGCTGGCCCAGGCCAGAGATGCGTTCGATGATCTGTGGAATTCGGCGTCGGAGACCAGAAAAAAGAGGGATGATCTGGAACAAAACCTGGAGAATTTCGACCAAAAAGTCGAGCAGGCCAGGAGAGACCTGGCGCAGACGGTGGACAGCCGGAGAGATATCCGGGAAAAAATCGCCAAAAAGCGGACTTTGATCGAACTCCTCGAAAAACAGATAAAAGCCGCCGGGGAAACCGAATCTTTTTACAGCTCCGTGGCCCTGAACGAAAAAGACGATTACGTCGCTTTCATCCGGTATATCTCCTCGAAAGAAACCGCATATCTCGAAACAGGGCCCGTCTTCGGCGGAAGCGTACTCCGCCGGGTGCTGAAAGGCTCGCTTGGCGAATCGATTGACGAGCAGCTGGCCGGCAGCGCCCTGATCAAAGCCCGCGGAAAGTTTTTGAAACAAGTCGGGTACCTGGTCGAGGAATCCGGCCGCGCGGAAGAACGGTTGAAAGAAATCGCCAAGGAATACACCGCTGAACTGGAGTCTCTGGAAGGACAAAGCAAAATTCTCGGAAGCATCGCGGACAAAAATGCGGCATTCATCGATGACAGCTGGCGGCTTAAGAAACTTACGGAAGAAGAATTGCAAGCCGTAGCCCGGGAAGAGGGCGAGGCGCAAGCCAGAGTTTATTCGATGCGCGACAGTCTGGCATCAATCAACAATCAGCTTAGAGAAGAGCGGCTTTCCGAGCTTCGATCCGAATTGAAGATCCAGGAGAACAACCAGCAGGACCTTTTGACTCAGATTGACGGGATCGAACGAAAAAGCACGGCATTGAAAATGCTGAATGATGCGGCGATGCGAGCGCTGCAAAACGCGATGCAGAAGAAAAATACCGACAAAAAACTTTATAAAAAAATCGATGAGCTTAAGCAATCGATTGGAGTAAAAGAAGAAGAGCTGAAAAAAATGGGAACGGGATCGAAGCTCGCCCCCGGCCGGGTGCTGATGGCCGATTTGGATTTTCAGAAGGAGCAGCTGGCGCTGATGGAAGAAGGCATCCCGGCCGATGCGGCGCGGGAACGGGTATCTGCCAGGCGGCAAGCCGAAGGCGCCGAGGAACGGATCGCGGATTATGCCGAAGCCGTACAAAAAATTTCCGCTGAGACAAGCCTGATGAATATTTCCATCGAGAAGAAAATGAAAGCGATCGAGGCCACGGAAAAAGAAACCGGTTTCGAGGGTTTGCCGCCGATATTCTCCTGGCCGGTAAGGGGGCCTTTGACTGCGACATTCCTGGATGCGGCTTATAAACTGGTTTTCGGCATGGTGCACCGGGCAGTCGATATCGCGGTTGCCCAGGGATCGCCGGTCAAAGCGATAGCGGAAGGAGTGGTCTTCGCGGTAAAAGACGGGGGAGCAAAAGGATACAGTTATATCCTGATCGGTCACCGGAACGGTTATGCCTCACTTTACGGCCATGTTTCATTCGCCATGGTCAAGAAGGGCGACATCATCCGTTATGGGCAAACCATCGCCCTGTCCGGCGGCAAGCCCGGCACTAATGGCTCTGGACCGATGACCACCGGGCCGCACCTGCATTTGGAAATAATGAAAGACGGCGAGCATGTGAACCCGCTTAGTGTGCTGCCGAAATAGCGGATCATTCCGAATTTGTAGGTAGGATTTTTGAGAGAATTAAATACAATTCAGCAGCGGCCTTTCAGGCCGCGGATCGTATGTCATACCATTTTGCATTTAAAACATAACTAATCGGTCATTCGTAACGGCATCATCTCGTACCGCGTAGCGTTTACTCAAGCCAAGAACTCCATACCGCCAGCGCGTCTGATTAAGAACGTTTTAAACGCGAAGTGGTATCAAAGCATGATTGCAAGTTAATCGGGTAACTTTAGGACACTCAACGGATGGTACCTCTACTCGAACAATCCGCGGCCTGAAAGGCCGCTGCTGGATCCAAATCATTATTTTTTGAATTATGCAGATTTTCTCTCCAAAACCACCACAAACTCGCCCTTGATTTTCATTGTTTTGATCTGTTCTTTCAGCTCGCCGATTGAGGTAGAAATCACTTCTTCATAAAGCTTCGTCAGTTCCCGCGCGATGACAATGCGGCGGTCGGGCTGACTTGAAAGAATATCTGAAAGTTCCGAAAGAGTTTTGGAAATCCGGTGGGGTGATTCGTAAAAAACGATCGTCTGTTCGACATTTTTCAGGCTTTCAAAAAGCGTCTTCCGGCCTTTTTTTACCGGCAAAAACCCGAGGTACGAAAATCGATTTATCGGAAGGCCGCTGGCGCTGAGCGCTGCCAAAAAAGCCGAAGGGCCGGGGACGACTTCGATTGCGAGGTCAGCTTTTCTGGCGGCGGAGATTATTTCAAAACCCGGGTCCGATATACAAGGAGTGCCGGCATCCGAGACCAGGCACAGGCGCTGGCCTTGTTTCAGCCGGTCGATTATTGCATCCACTTTTTTGGGATTGGAATAACCGTGGAACGAGATCAATTGTTTCTTGGGTAAATTCAGAAAAAGCAAAAGCGTTCCGGTTACTCTGGTGTCCTCGCAAACAATGGCGTCGCATTCCCTGAGTTTACTCAGCGCTCTCAAAGTGATGTCATCCAGATTGCCGATGGGCGTTGAAACAATTGAAAGCATAAATGCTCGATCGAATCTAAATGTTGCAATAGGCCATGAGCGAATGAAATGAGCCGAACGGGCCGATGGGAGTCGAGACGATGGAGAGCACCTATACCTACTTTACCTTCCTGACCTAATCAAGTTAATCCTTTAATCATGCGAATCATGGTTCAGACAATATCCCATGAAAAGAGGTGCGGTTTTTTTCGGCCAGACTGAAGACGCGATGCCAAATGCCTAAGGCAATCGATTGATCGCGATCCAAATTTTCAGTTTCCTTTATGGCTGCTATCGCGGCTAAATCTATTTTTCCCCCCGGATTAATTATGCGCTCGTCTGACTCTTGGATTGTGCCAATCAGCGAATCAAGTGCCTTCTGAGTTCCTGCCTGATAAAACCTGGTTATTGCAGTTTCTATTTCTTGATGTACTGAATGCAACTGTTCGCGTGACATGGGTTTTTTGTCGAGCGCCTGTACGCCCCGACGGCAGAATTGAATCACCGCCGCCATACCCTCGAGGACGCGAAGATCGGCGAGGTCGCGGATGCATAGGGCATCCAGAACAGCCGTATCGGGATCGGCATCCTGCTCGAGCTGACGAAGCAGCGGACGGATGATTTTTTGTTCCCGCCTGTTATTTGCGACATCAAACAATTTGGCGGCCTGAGGATAAGTTTTGATTTGTTCTTCGTTGGTTGCGTGAGTTCTCATTGCTCCCAATAATCTTCTTTGAAGATCCGGTTCTATGGCGGAAACTTTGTCCAGATCAGCCCGGTCTAAAAATGTGCGGATTTCTTTCATATAAAAATATTAAAATCTAAAATAGTAATAATGTCAAGGATAATCCGCGATTTTTCAAGCAGTGGTTTTTGGCAGCTCCAGCGGTTTGTCTTGGTTTTCACGCCTCGGCAAAGGCCGGATTTTCATCTCTTTTTCAGACACATTAAACTGAACATGATCCCAAAACTTTGCGCGCCAGGAATCGGGGACTGTGCCGGTGTAGGGGATGCGGCCGCCGATAGGCAGTACGAACGCGTGATTACCGTTTGATTTCAAAAATTCGTCGAAGGTTCCGTCAAATTCATGGACTGTCGTATTTTCGAAGATAGTCAGATGATTCTGACCGGTTTTACAGACGACCATTTGATGTGCTTTTTCGAGATTCCAGTACGGAAATGTGGAGTAGATCGCAGGTTCGCCGCCGTGTTCTAATGCCCACCTGCCGATAAGTTCCGTGAAATTGTTGCAGGGTCCCTCAAATTTCACCGTTTTATTTTTCGGGTCGAGCTTTTTGTTTTTTTTGAATCTTTCCGGCGGCTGCCTGTAGGTCCGGAAAAAATTCCAGATCCAGGGATTCTCATGTTTTGCATTGGCCTTCAAAAATTCCTCCAGATCCTCGACAGTCTCTATCGCTTGAATAAGGGTTTCGATATCCATCTTCGGATCCGGGGCCTCATGCGGAACGGGCGAACCGCCGGACTGGACGACTATGGGTGGCGGCGGGATCTTTTGCCTGTAAATACGTTCGGTATCGCCGAGAAAACCGGCCATAAGCGCGAAAACCGCGAATTTTTTCGTCATCATAAATTCCATCACCCGGCTTCGTGGAAGGTTTTGTTTTGCATGGTCAATTTTTGTTTCAGGGTCAGGAGAGGAGGATGCTTCCGGGATCTCCATCTTTCGCGAGGTTAACGTGACTCTTTGGACCACGCAAATTTTTGGGAAGCGGTGATGTGTTTTTGGTTTAAGGTTATTGGTTTTTGGTTAAATGATAAAAAATAAAATCACTGGTATGAACCCCAGAGCAAGCTCTGGACTCCTCTTTCCGCAGCAAGCTGCGGGGAATCAGACCATAGCCTTCGCGAGCAGTTCTCCTGCATCCAAGCTCCTCGTCGGCCGAAGCTCCAACAGGAGCGAAGGCTGATTGAAACATTTCTGATCATCAAATAAAACAGAAACCAAAAAACCAATAACCAAAAACCTGTTTTCGGCCTTCCATTTTCATTCCTTTCTGGTACTCTCTTTGGGCTGCCGAATTACTCACTTTTTCAATATGGCGAAAGATCCGAAATCCGAAGATTCAACACCCCAGAACCCCATCGGCAACATTCAGGCCAGGCCGATCGTGACCGAAATGGAGGAAAGCTATCTCAATTACGCGATGAGCGTCATAGTTTCCAGAGCACTGCCCGATGCCCGGGACGGACTCAAGCCGGTGCATCGGCGGATCCTGTACGCCATGCATGAGCTGGGATTGCGCTCCACCGCGAAATTCAGAAAATCCGCCGCGGTCGTGGGTGAAGTTATGGCCAAGTATCACCCGCACGGCGACTCGGCCATTTACGATGCTCTGGTCCGGATGGCCCAGGAATTCGCCATGAGGTATCCGCTGGTTTTCGGCCAGGGAAACTTCGGATCGATCGACGGTGATCCGGCGGCGGCCATGCGTTATACCGAGGCCAAGATGCAGAGTTTTTCCGATGAGATGCTGCAGGATATCGAAAAAAACACGGTGAATTTCAGTCCGAACTACGACGGAACCAGGAATGAACCGGCGGTATTGCCATCAAAAATTCCGAATCTGCTTTTGAACGGCACGGTCGGTATCGCGGTGGGCATGGCCACCAACATACCGCCGCATAACTTAGTCGAGCTCGTGAACGCCGTGATGCACTTGATCGACAACCCGGATGCGACCGTCGAGGATCTGCTGAAGTTCATAAAAGGCCCCGATTTTCCCACCGCCGGTTATGTATTTGACAAGGAAGCGCTGAAAAAAGCCTATCTCACCGGCAGGGGATCGGTCGTGGTCCGCGGCAAGGCCGAGATCGAGGAAGTCGGAAACCGGCATATTATCCGCATCAGCGAGCTGCCCTACCAGATCAACAAAGCGGTTTTGATCGAACGGGTCGCCGAACTGGTTACGGACAAAGTCATCCAGGGCATTTCGGATATCCGCGACGAATCGGACCGGGACGGCATCCGGGTGATCATCGAGCTCAAAAAAGACAGCTACCCGCAGAAAGTTTTGAATCTGCTTTACAAGCATACCGATCTGCAGACGTCGTTCGGTTATAACTGCATAGCGCTGGCGGACGGCTTGCAGCCGAAGCTTTTGAATCTGGAGGAATTCCTGGAAATATTCGTCGAGCACCGGCGGACAATGATAACGAGAAGAGTGACCTTTGACCGCGACAGGGCGAAAGAACGGGCGCATATTTTGGAAGGGCTCACTATCGCCTTGAACCATATCGATGCGGTGATCGAGACGATAAAGAAGAGCGAAACCAAAGATGACGCCAGGTTGAATCTGGTCAAAAAATTCAAACTGTCCGAGATGCAGGCGACCGCGATATTGGAGATGCAGCTCCAGCGCTTGGCCGGACTGGAACGGAAAAAGATCGAGGACGAGCTGAAAGCCACTATGGCTTTCATAAAGGAATGCGAGGCGATTTTGAAAGACAAGAAGAAAGTCGATGAAATCATGAAGACGGAACTGACCGAAATCGTCAAAAAGTTCGGCGATGAGCGCCGGACGAAGATCATAGCGCACCCCGTCGGAGAGTTCTCGGCAAAAGACACGATACCAAATGCGCCGATGATCGTGGCTTTGACTTCGCACGGCTATGTGAAGCGCCTGAGTCCGGCACAATTCCGGGCGCAGAACCGCGGCGGGAAGGGCGTAAAAGGCATGACCACCAAAGAGGAAGACGAAATCCTGTGTGTTCTCTATGCCAACAACCACGACGACATGTTGTATTTCACTAATACCGGCCGGGTATTCAAGCTGCCGGTTTATGAGCTGCCGCAGGCCAGCCGGGTGGCCAAGGGGCAGGCGATCGTTAACATGCTTCAGCTCCAGCCGGGCGAAAAGGTCTCGGCGATAATGAAATCGAAACTCGAGGGTAAGACACACCTCTTTATGACCACCGTGAAAGGCACCGTGAAGCGGACCGATCTGAAGGAATTTGAAAATATCAGGCGGTCGGGTCTTATAGCTCAGAAGATTAACGAAGGCGATGAATTGAAATGGGTTTTGCCCACCTCCGGGAAGGACGAAATCTTCATACTGACAAGGCAGGGCAAAGCCATCCGGTTCCCCGAAGCCGATGTGCGTTCAATGGGACGTTCGGCGGCCGGTGTCCACGGGATCCGTCTCCAGAGCGGAGATCAGGTGGTGGAGGCGGCTGCGGTTTCCAATCCGGCGGAGAGCGGACTTTTGGTAGTTATGGAAAACGGTCTGGCCAAAGCATCGCCGGTGACGCTTTACAGACTGCAGGGCCGGGGCGGAAGCGGTGTAAAAGCAGCGCAGTTGACTGCCAAAACAGGGGCGATTGTCGGTGGATCGATACTGAACAAAGACGATGATGGCGATCTGATCTGCATCAGTAAGCAGGGTCAGGCGATACGCATGAAACTGTCCGATATTCCGTCGCGGGGACGGGCCACTCAGGGTGTGATAGTGATGCGCCTTACCGGCGGCGACAAGGTCGCCTCGATGAGCGTCATCCTTATTGATCCAAATGCGGTGGCGGAAGTCGAAGCGGCGGCGGAGGAGGATAAAGAAGAATAATTGAGAATTGATAATTGATAATTGAAAATTCCCCCAATATTTCGCCCACCTTACGGCTTATAATCGCTTTGCAAACTTCCAGCGTAATTCTCAATTGTCAATTATCAATTTGTCTCTTAAACTCTCCCCGCTATGAAAGCAGGAATTCATCCGAAATTGTTTCCCGATGCCGTCACGACGTGCGTGTCATGCGGTACGGTGTATAAAATTCCCGGGACGGTGCGAAAGCAGCAGGTGGAAGTCTGCAGCCATTGCCATCCCGTTTACACCGGAGAATACCGCGGCGTGATCGCTTCCGGGCGAGTCGACCGTTTCCGGAAAGTATCCGAAGCCGCGAAAAAGAAGCAGGCGGAGATGAAGGTGGTCGAGGAGAAGAGGAAGGCGAAGCCGGTAAAGAAAAAGGCGAAGAAATAAGGCAAACAGGAAAAAGGGCAAGAGGGAGAAAAGAGAGTGTGATGGCTGACTTGAAAATTCGCATTGGAGGTTTTTCTTATATGGTGTACGATAGGACACCTATACACCTTTTCCGCTTAAATCATGACAACGAATATTTCACTGTTTCAGGGCAAAACCATACGCAAGACGTTTCATGGCGATGAGTGGTGGTTCTCCGTGGTGGATGTGGTAGGAGCTCTCACGGACAGCGTAAATCCGCGGGATTACTGGTTTAAAATGAAAGCCCGTGTTCAAGCGGAGGATGGATTTGAACCGTCGACAGTTTGTCGACAGATGAAATTGTCCGCTGAAGACGGAAAAATGCGCGAAACAGATTGTGCAAATATTGAAGGCATCTTTCGCATTATCCAGTCCATTCCATCACCCAAAGCCGAACCGTTCAAGCTCTGGCTGGCGAAGGCTGGGTATGAGCGCGTGCAGGAAATCGCCGATCCGGAGAGATCAGTCGACAGGGCGAGAGAGAATTGGCAGAAGCACGGCAGAAGCGAGAAATGGATCCAGCAGCGGATGACGGGTCAGGAAACGAGAAACAAGCTGACGGATTACTGGAGCGGACATGGCGTGAAGAAAGGCGACGAATTTGCCGTTCTCACGAACATAATTCATGAGGAATGGAGCGGGCTCACGGTGCGCGGCCACAAAAATATCAAGGGACTCCGGTCGCAGAATCTGAGGGATCACATGAACGAGGCGGAACTGATTTTCACGGCGTTGGCCGAGCTTTCCACCCGCCAGATCGCCGAAACAATGCAAGCGGAAGGTTTCGAGAAGAATAAACTTCCGGCAAAGAAAGGCGGTCAAATCGCCAAGGATGCGCGGAAGGCACTTGAGGACAAGACGGGGAAATCGGTTGTCTCAGAGGATAATTTCTTGCCGCCCGGCACCTCGAAGAAACGCGTGAAATACCTGACATGAATGACAAAATCTGAGCGGTTTGACCGGGAAATGAAAAAAATGACGGAGTGATTTCACCTTCCCGTGAAGAAATAGAAGGGGAAAGAAAGCGAAGAAGTAGGCAATGATTTTTGGTTTTACATGAGAGTGTAAGTTTTGCAAAACTATAAATAATAGTGTAAAATACTATAAAATGAGTAGACACAAAAATTCAATGTCGTTCCACGAATCGCGATTGATTTTTCGTGCACCTGATTCCGTGCCATCGGCCAGTGAAAGGGAGTCGCAGTTGGCAGAATACCGAAAACAAACCATCCGGGAAAAGCTCAAGACGCTTCGCAACAATCTGCCGCCGATTGAAAACATGCATTACCGCGCGGACGGCTTACTCGATTCATTTCGCTTCAATGGGTATTCGGTTGACTGCTCTAAGGCACCTCTAGAATACGGGGAGACGATTTCGACAGCATTATTATCGCTGCAAAAAGTTACACGTCTCATTGAAAGCAAGCGGTCCATTGCCGGATCCAAAGATCACATCACCATCATTCTCAATGCCAAGACTGGTTTTGACCTGATCGTGCAAGAAGGTGGCAAGGAGAAGCACTATGTCGCAACGACACGGGAAGTGTTGCTCGTAACTGAAGAGCATCATGATTTTTCCTCCGAAGAGGAGCGGAGGAAGCTGCCGGATCTCCAGAAGCAATTGCATGTTGCACAAGAGAAAAATGACCTGAGTGAAGAAAATTGGAAGTTAATCGATCGTCTTTTCAGGGAAGTGCGAACCATCCGCCGCAAGATGGACGTCAGATTGGTTCGAGATGAGGAAACCAATGCCGAGGTACGTCAGTACGATCTGCACGAGCATCCTGTATTCGAACGGGCGCTTGGTGGTGGGATGGTTCAGCAGGATGCGTACGAGTTGGAGGGCTTACGAGAACGCACTATTCTTCGCAACGGACAGCCGGAACGATCAGAGGGATATCGCGGCGATACGCTCGTAGCCCGTCATTCATACAAGGAAGGAAAACTGGAGAGAACGGATCACATCCAAATTATGAATGACAAGGAACGCATCACTCATGTCACGCAACACTCGAACGGGGAAGTTCTGTTCCCCGTCTCTCGTGAGGGAAAAAGGATGCTCCTTTCCCCATTCGGAGAGAGTCCTCTATCTAGCACAGAGATGGAGGAGGTGATGGCACATCTCAATACAAAAGAGGAATTCGACTTTTTTGAAGAAATATACTGGAAGAATATTGCACCACTCCATGGGAAGAACGATGCTCTCCGTGATGCCGTGTTGAAAAAAGGGCGGATCCTCTACGGAGTGGAGCAAAACATACAAAATCTTGAGAGTTATTTGAACGAGCGGGGCGTTCCTTTTCAAGTCCGGCTTGACCCGTCCATTCCCGAAGGTTCGAGAGTGAAAATGCGCGAAATCGCCATGGTCCTCCCACAACTTCTCCAAGCTGTTGGCACCTATCCCGCCTCCTATTTGAAGAAAGGCTTGCGTACTCTGTATATCCTCGGGAATCTTCAAATGAAGAAGTTGGAAAATCCTGTGGGGTTTTATGATTCTGATCGGGGGATTATTGTCATGAGCCCTCTTCAGCACGATGGGGAATCGGTTGCCAGAATGATTTTTCATCATGAATACTTTCACTTCTCTGACGACACGGATATATCGGGCCCCAGAGGTTCACTTGATTGGAGGCATCGATTCCACGGCGACGGAATGTTGCCCGACGGAGAGAATGTTTACGGGAAATTCCAAAAGAAGGTCATAACGAGAGATATCGCTTGGACAAGCGAACTGTCTTCCGCTGGGTTCGCGAGACCTTATGGGCGCCTGAATCCGAAAGAAGATCGCGCGACGATTGCCGAGGCTCTCCTTGACCCATTGACTTTCCCCGATTTTAGAAAAAAAACGGAAGGAGACCCGCTGCTTCGTGAAAAAGTGGCTGCCATCAAACGCACATACTTCGTGCGTTCATCCGGGAGAATGGACGAGCAATTTTGGAAAGACGTCGATTCGGGCGTCCGTATCGACCCCGCCTATTGGCAGCAAAGGGAAGGCAGGGGGGATTTCAATACCGATGCAATCCATACGTTGGAACGCTATGCTGCCGCCAACGAAGCACAGAAAACTCCGATAGCAATACGGTCCTTTTCCAAGGAATATTTCACCGAAGGGCGACGAGACGAAAACAGAGAAGCTCAAGTCAGAACGAAGTGGCGGACACTTGTGAAGGATAGGGTACGTTTAAATCCGTACGATAGGGTTGCGTGGGTGACGCTCCGTGAAACATATGATTTCTGCAATCAAGAATCGGCGAAATCGCTCATTCTCCAAGAACAGATTGCTCTCTTTGAAATGCGGTTGAAGGTACTTCCGGTGCAGGATCACGAACCATCATATTATTCTGAACTCGCCAGACTCTATGTGGATGACGGGAAAACGGCGCAAGCGAAAGAGTGTTATGAGCGGGCGAGCAAGCTCTTCCCGCACGATGTAACATTGCAGCGTGCAGTGTTACAGAAATAATTACGAAATTATGAGATTCAAGCATGAGCATTTATAAGCAGGGTTTCTTAATTCTTAATACGTAATTCTTAATTCATCATGTACTCCTTTACAGTCTAGTTTTTGGGTTTAGGGTTTGGATGCTATACTTTTTTCGTACCGAACAGGCGGTCAAGGAGGATAGAAAAAGGGTTCACCAACCCAGTAGGTCATTCAGCCGCCATATGACATATTGAATGACATGGTGCACATTCCTTCCCTGCAGAGGATCGGAGGCTCCTTGTTCGTGGTGGTATCCCGTTTGCCACAAAAGATCTTCTGTAAGCTCATTGAAACGCTGGGCTTGCCGGTTCACTTCTTCTTCCTCCTGCTGTGTGAGCACGTGTGCGGTATCTTCGGTTACTGCGGCATCTTCTTGTGAACATACATCCTCGAGAGGATCAAGCTCGTCATCGGGAAGGGCGGCGACGAAAGCCTTGGCCTGTTCTTTTATAAGATGGTCTCGCAGAGAAGTCACTGTTTCTTGAACGGAAGGAAAGGGAGGTTTTTCCTCTTCCACGAGGCCGAGACTGCCGGCATTGCGCCGCGTTTCCTCGCAGAGCTTTTCGACAGCGGAACGGACATCGGGGTTGCCGAGAGAAATGACCTCCTGGCCCTTGAAGCGGGTACTCAATATACGGAGAAGCCGAGAAGCAGCGATGTGTTCCTGTGTTTGTTGGTGTACCAAATTCTGGAAATGCCTCGGAAGTTTGGGGGAAGGATCCGAACCGATGAGCGCATCCTGCCTGTCCATCGTGCGCAGTGCCTGTGACACAGAAAAGTGTGCGTTGAGCATCGCACTGTCATACCTGTGAGGGATGATTTCGAGGGTGCGCGCGATTTCCTGTTTTGCATGAATTTTGTGCGCCATTTTCCAGAAACCATCTCTCATTCTTTTTTTGTGCTGGCGGCTGCCTCCTGTTTCTATGATTTCTTCCGCCTCCAGTACGGCACTGAATTTCTCCGCCGTCCGGGCAAGCCGCGCATCTCGCTCATTTATTTGCGGATCAATCAAGAGTCCGGCGATCTGAATCTGATAATGCACACCGGTAAAATATTCGGGAGCACTCCGAAATAAGGTGTGGCATTCTTCCACGGCTTGCATTGCGCGCTTGTTTGTGTGCCCCAGGCGTTCCGCGGCGCACACGGCCAGCTCCATACGGTCGAGCTCCTCGAAGATGTCCAATGCCAGTTCCCTCCGTTGCTGCTCGTCCATCGTTTCCGGGTTATCGAGGGACTGCTCGTATACATCAAGTTGCTCCTTCCAATGCGCCGCTGCTGCCTGTACTTCTTCCATCGCATCCTCTGCCAGAGGCTTTCCCTGTCGGGCGACGAGCGTATCCGGGAAAGCTACGGTGCGCGCGGTATCCGGATCATCTTTGGTCAGTGCCGCAAGGCTGTCCGGCGGCAAGCGCCGGAGCCATTCTGATTCGGCTAGTAGAATGAGGGAATCTTGGGTGGTCCATTCGGAGTTGTCTTCCCCATTATCCTTAAATACGAGAGTTTGGATATCGTGAAGATGGATATCTGTGTACCACTGCATATCGCTGGGATCGATCCGGTTCTTGCGCCATATCTCCAAAGAAGTCCGCACATATGGGGACTTAATAGGAGGGCCTTCTCGCACGTCTCGGTATGGCAGAAATTCGTTCATTATTTGTAATATAATACAAATATTATATATTGTCAAATATAAGGAACCGAAATTCAGAAGTGAAACGCATAATCCAGAAGGGCTGCGAGCGTAGCGAGCAGCCCTCTTGGGAACATTCAACGAAGTACGGTATGAGAGAAGGCGTTCTAGCTCCTTCCACTCATACCGCATGCCACACGTTACACGTTCAAAGCGCGATCAGCTTCAAGCACTGCACCGGGCAGGCCATACTCAGCAGGAAATCGCCGATCTCATTCATTGCAACCAGTCCACGATCAGCCGGGAACTTTATCGCAATAGTTCTTCTGCACAAAAGCGCTATGCGGCAAACACGGCACAAAAGCGCTCAGAGAAGCGCAGAGGTAATTCGTACGATGATCGCGTACGCTGGCATGACGATGCGCGGCTGCGCATACATGTGGAGCGGGAACTGCGCGATGGCAAGAGCCCTGATCAGATTGCCGGACGCATGGAGGAGCAAGGTCGGAAGCACACGGTCAGTCACCAAAGCATCTACGTGTACGTTGAGCGAGAGAAAGAGAAAGGCGGCGATCTGCACCTCTGCTTGCGCTACCAAGGCAAGAAGCATAAATGGCGGGGCTTGGGAGGCGACAGCAGGGGCCTGATCCCCAATCGCAAAGGCATCGAGGATCGTCCGGAGATCGTGAATGCAAAGGGGCGCAGCGGCGATTGGGAGAGTGACCTTGTCGTAAGTAGCCAGGAAGGCCAAGGAGCGGCAGCCACATTTGTAGAACGAACCTGCATGTATTTCAGAGCGATCCTCGTCGCCGATCGATCAGCCGATGAAATGGTAAGAGCAAGCAATGACGCGCTCGGGGACATTCCTGAAGCATTTCGCCTCACCATGACACATGACAATGGAAAGGAGATTTCCAAGCATGAAGAGATTGCAGAAAACCTGAAGATGACGGTGTACTGCGCCAGGCCGTACCGATCCTGTGATCGAGGGCTCAATGAATTCATGAACCGGGAGCTGCGTCGCTTCTTTCCAAAAGGAACAGACTTCTCAGAAAAAACTCAGGCAGACATTGACGCTGCAGTTGAATGGCTCAACAATTGTCCCCGTCGTTCTCTTCAGTACCGTACTCCGAAGGAAGCGTTCCAGGAAAAGCTAGAGATTATGCGTTTCACGCTTTAATGTGCGGAATATAAGGAAATTAAGAGTAACTGCTCACTAACTCTGCATTGCATTTCAATACTATCATCCCCATTTTTTTCCATCGGGCTTTTTTGTTGCTTTCCAAAACCATCCTCTCTCCCATCCTCTCTCCGGCGCTGCCCAAAGAACTCTTCTGTTTAAATTTTATGCAAATTTATATTCCCTCATGGTGCGCCGGAGAAAGGTGACTCATGTTTTTATTATCCCAAGATTTAATATCCTTATCTCAGAGAAAGGGAAAACTGAATTTCTTGAATAACAGAGCTCCTTTCTCCGGCGCCCCGTAGGCAGATTATTTCATACACAAAATTGAATTGGGGGAATGCTTTGCACGGCGCCGGAGAGAG
>Ga0155828_139_pt1 | contig 24747 bp, 16 predicted proteins | sample RifCSPlowO2_01_FD_107482 | JGI IMG/M metagenome (GOLD analysis project Ga0155828, IMG submission 107482) | Candidatus Peribacteria bacterium RIFCSPLOWO2_01_FULL_51_18
ATATAAGAAGATACTAATTGCTAAATTGTTAAATTGCTAAATTGTTTGAATCGGCAGTACGTGCGTTTCGCCTGCTTGCCGGCCGTAGCTCTTTGTGAGCAATGGCTTAACCACAGTTGAGCAAAGGCTGGCGAGCAATTTAGCAATATAACAATTTAGCAATCTGGAAGACTCGAATCAGACATCCAAACCTCGAAGACATCTCGGTATTGCTCCCCCACTTTGTCCCAGCTGAATTTTTCTTCGATTCTTTTTCTCGCCGCTGCTCCGAGTGCTGTTCGTTTGGCCGGATCTTCTACAAGCCTCCGGATATGCGAAGCCAATGCTTCACGGTCTCCGGCTGGGAACAGGAACCCGGATTTACCGTTTTCAATCAAAAAAGTATTTCCTCCCACCTCGCTCGCAATACAAGCACAACCCGAAGCCATGGCTTCCATAAGAGCATTACTGAGGCCCTCGGAATAGCTTGGCAAAACGAAAATATCCGTCTCCATTAGGATTTTTTCTGTGTCATCCCTGAGTCCGGTGAAATTTATTTCTCCGGAATATTTTTGCACCAAAGGATGATCTACCTGCCCTGAGCTTGTCGAAGGGAACCAGCCGACTACCTTGGCCTCCAACTCCGGATGATCTTTTTTGACTTTCAGTGCGGCTGCCACGAAATCATCTACGCCTTTGACTGATTCGAGACGACCGATGTAGGTAACCGTGATCGAGCTTCGGGCAATTTCGCTCTCAGCTCTCAGCTCATAGCTCATAGCTTTATGGTCAATTCCCGTCGGTATGACCATCGACTTTTTTTCGATTCCAAGTTTACGCAAAACGTCAGACGGCTGAGGGTGGAATAAAATAATTTTAGTTGCCGCCTTGAGAATCAGCCAACCCAGCGTCCAGGCGTAAATCGCCGCGCAAATTTTTGCCAGCCTTCCGCGAGGCCACCAGGTGATCCCTACCAGTGCGTCTGACGTAAGCAACACCTTGTAACCCTTCATCCGCAATCTGATCAAAGCAATCGAGCTCCAGAACAGGATTTTATTGACGATGATGATTTCCGGCTTCAGTTCTTTGGCGAGTTTCAAAGCCTTACCGGAAAATCCCCAGGCGATACCGTAATTCCAGGGATCTTTTAAAAAGATGTCCGGCACGCGGTGAATTTCAAGTGAATCGGAAACCCGCTCAAAAGTATTTTGCCCTTTTGCCTTCTTGCCTTCTTGCCCTTGCCCGGGACTTCCCATGCATAAAACCACAACCTTATATCCCAGCCTCTGCCAAAGCTCAGCCAACTTAACCGAACTCACCATCCAGCGGTGGTTCTCTTTCCAGTAGGGGCTGATAAGAAGGATGGTCTTCATCCATCTTATATCTTACATCTTCTTCGGCTCTTCCTTTACCGGATCAATACCCGCGTCTTTCAAGGCCTTGCCCCTGATGATCGCCGTCAGCCTTTGCTCCAGCTCCTCGATCCTTATGATCATGTAAAACAGAATGAAGAAAACTATCCCGAGAGCGGTTATCGTCGCGGCGTTTTCGTTCTTCTTTATTCCCGTGAAAGCGCTCAAATACTGCAGGCTGCCGGGGAAAAGCGAGATATAAGCAATCGCCGCCCAGAAAAGTGTCCAAAGCCCGCCCTCCCAGATGGTTTTTTTCTGCCGGAAAACCAGATTCCAGGCATAGGTCACCATCAGAAGACAAAAAAGCGGGACGACTATCTGGTACGGAGTGAATTGTAATTCATTCATCGTAGAAATGTGCGAAGAAGTATTTTTGCCGCGGTTTTGAGCCCGCTGGCGAAAGATTGGCCTTTGGCCATCGTATATTCAGAGTACACCACTTTTGTCGGCATGGTGGAAATCTTCCACCGATAACGAGCTGCTTCCCGTATGACTTCGGTGCAAAACTCGAAGCCCGACATCCGGAGCTGTATCTGGCCCAATGCCCGTTTGCCGAACAGTTTGAAACCGCATTGGGTATCGGGAAGATAAATACCGGTAACCAAAAAAGTGACCATGTTCCCGGCAGCATTGGCTATCCGCCGGATAAGCGGAATGTTATTTTTCCGCCCGAAACGGTTGGCCACGACCAGGTCGGCCTTCTCGGCGGCGGCGATTTCAATCAGCCGCGGGATATCGGCGCTGGCATGCTGCCCGTCCGCATCGATGGTGATGACGGCATCGAAGCCGAGCAGCCGGGCAGCGCTGAGGCCGGTCATGGTAGCCGCCCCCGCGCCGCAGTTTTCCGCATGGACGATCACTCTGGCCCCCGCCTGCCTGGACACCTCGGCGGTTTCGTCCGTCGATCCGTCGATTACCACGATGACATCCTCTTTGAACCGTTTGGCGCCCCGGATGACGGCGCCGATGTGAGTGGCTTCGTTATACGCCGGGATAACCACGCAAATTTTCGTCATGGCAAAACAATATAGGCGATGCCGTTGCCCGGATCATTCACCACCAGGTTCAGATTGATCACCGGATCGTTCACGAAATCCAGGAAAGCATTGACCTTCTGGTGAAGGGAACCGCTTAAATCCTTCTCGATTGTCGCGGTATTGGTGTCAAAAATGATGCTGTTGAATCCGAGAGCTTTGAGACGTCTGAGAGTCAGCTCATGATTTCGTTCTTGGTCGAGACAGTTGAATATCGAAAGCTGATGGTCGGCCAGCGGAAAAATTTCACGGTTCCGCGGAATAAAGTAAGAGATGAAAGTACCGATCCGGTAAGTGTACGGCGTGTCCTTCAATTGTTCGTGCCTGGCTACGACGCTCTCGCGGATATCGTCGTAATCGGGAATAGTGACCTCCCTTAGCGCTGACGCGGTGATCTTCCCCAGCGGGTATTCGAAAAGATTTTTTTGGGTGTCGAATTGCCAAAACCGGTTAATGAGACTGATCAAAATACTGGCGGCGATGAAGAAGCCCGCCAGATAGCGGTTCTGGATGTCCGGCGCCAATGCGATAAATGCTTCCAGAATCAGAGCAAAACCCAGGAACATTCCGATTCCGTACCATGGAATGCCGTTGGCGACTAAAATCCACTGGACCAAAAACACCATTGTTCCGGTGAAAAGAATCCTCAGCCAGCGGGCTTTCCGCGTCCAAAAGGCAGGCAAAAACAAGATCAGCGGAACCATAAGCAACACCGGAACCAGTGTGACGTAGTAACCGAAGGCGTCAATATTCATCACCTGCCGCCACGGCAAAGTGAGATAATGCTTCAAACCCGTTTCAAAACCCCAGTACCGGTCCAGCTCCTCTTTTCTGGCCGACGTCTTGCAGGCGGGACTATTTTCATCCAGCTTCAGTTCCGGCGGCAGATAACGGGTCGGGGCCGCTGTGCCCGCGGGTTTGACGGCCGGTGCCTGCTCATAAGTGACCTGGGGCGCGGTAAAGTCCCGCGCCGAAAGCATCGCGGAGATGGAGGCTTCTTTGGCGATAACCATGTTGTTTAGCATCCAGGGCAAAACGGCGACTGCCGTTCCGAGCGCGAGCAGCGCAAAATTATTGAATAATTTCCGGCACATCTCGCGGCGTCTGTAGCAGGCTATGCCGAGCAAAATCAGGCCGGATACCGCCAACACCGAGAAAAAGAAATTCGGAGAAATGCTGGCGCCCAGATCCGCCCGCATGAGAATGTCCTTTAGCCCCAACGGCCCGAAGCGCATCAATATGGCAAAACCGAAAACGGCCATTGCGGCGAACCCGTATGCGCCCAAAACGGCTCCGGCTATCGCCGAAGCTATGAGAAAGATATCAAGAATCGCAGTCGGTTTTATGGCGAAGCTGAAACCCATCAAAAGCCCCGCGACTATCAGCATTCTTGGATTTTGAACGGGAGTAATCGTTTCCTCCTCTCGATCCCCCATCGGCGGAAACAAGGCGGCAAAGACCGCCAATATCGCCAGTGCGCTCGTGAAGAAGGATGCGTTGTCGATCTTCATGTCGGCGAAAGAAAAATGCCCGACCATCGGCAAAAAGTAATACATTATCGCCGCTATCACCCCGCGCTTCTCTCCGAAATAAAACCGTCCGAAGGCGTAAACCGAAAACGCCGCGACCAGTCCGGCCAGCCAGTTGATCTCCATCGCCAAAGTTGAACCCAAAATCGAGTCATAACCGAAAAGCAGAAACCCGAGCGACGTCAGGTATTCCCACTGGAACTGGGACATCGAAGGAATGAAATATCCGTAACTGGAAAGCAGCCGCGGACGGTTCAGGTAACTGCCGAGGTCATCCCAGCCGATCGGAAAAGGTCGTATGACATTCAGGAAATTCAACGCCAGATAGGAGATCAGAAGCCAGGCCAGAACCGGAAACCATGATGCAGAAATATCGAAGTTAAAAGTTTTTTGCCAGGTTGATTTGATCCAATGCCAGCTGTGTTTGTAAAACACCAAAGGCAACGCGGCAAAAAGTATCCGGGCCACCGTCGATCCGTGGCCGGTATCCGGACTTTTCAAAAGAGAAGCCACCGCGAGAACATAAAGAATCGCCACAAATCCCAGTGCCCCGACCCCGATTGAAAAAACGAGCTCCAGTAACGGATGAATTTCTTTCCCGGAAAAAATAAGTTTGAGCAGAAATCTGCCGAGCGAAAGAAGGATCAGCAGGAAAAAGCCGGTCAAAAAAATGAGTGAGCCGACCCGGGCAAACATGCTTTTTTGCACGCACCAAGCCGACATGTCATACACTTTCGCTCCGTTTTGAGTCTGGCCTATTTCGGTGAGGCAGCCTCCTTTTAGCAGAGATTGATAATTCGTCTGCAATTCCTGGATCGCCTGAGCCGAGGCGCCGTTATAGACCTGCGGCAGCGGTTCATAAAATCGGTTGAAAGGTGGCAGGCTCTTTATCCCGTTCTGGTCGGTAACCTTCGCCTCTTCAGGTGTATTCAGGTTGTTTAGGCTGCCAAGTGAAAAAGTCGTACCGAAAAGCCAGACGGAAAATATGAAAAAGACGATGACGTAAATCGGACGGAAAACGACGGTCTTCCCGAAATACCCGGTCTTGTAACCGGCCCTGAGCAGAAACGCGCCGAACAGGATGAAGCTTACGATTATGTAAGGGAAAAACGGGCTGGCCATCCGGAAAAAAGCCATGACAAAAGGAAAGATCCCCGCCCCGCCCCGGCACAGGTACATCCGGACCGTCGTCTCCTGGCCGCAAGCCAAATCCAGGGATCTGATCTCGTCAGCGGTGGTATAAACCAGCTGGTGCAAAGGTATCCCGAGATAAACCAGCAGGTTATAGCCGCCCCAGACCAGTGCAGCGACAAAAAGACTGAAACTCAAAATAACGATGGCGCGTTGTGACATAGCGGGATTAGCCTAACGAAGAATCGGCTGAAAATACAGCCGGGTGTTTTGAATTCTATAATTGTAAAAAAACGTTGATTTCAAAATTCTTTCGACCGACAAATTGACAATTGAGAATTGACAATTGACAATTAATTCTCAATTTTCAATTGTCAATTCTCAATTAACCGCCATTCTTTCTACAAATGCAGACTTCGATGAAATTTAATGTTGGAACCATTCGCCGGCAATTCCCCATCCTAAAAAGGAAAGTTTCGGGTCAGGCTTTGATTTACCTGGACAATGCCGCCACGACCCATAAGCCGCGAGTCGTATTGGAATCATTGGTTGCTTTCTACTCAGAAAAAAACGGGAACGTGCACCGCGGATTTCATCCGCTCGCCGAGGCCGCGACCGAGGCTTTGGAAGATTCCCGGAAAGTAGTCGCGAAATTTCTCAGCGCACGGTTTTCTCATGAAATAATTTTTACGAAAAACGCCACCGAGGCGATAAATCTCGTAGCCCGGTCATTTGGAACCACTCTTAAACCCGGTGATGAAATCGCGCTTTCCATGATGGAGCATCACAGCAACATAGTCCCGTGGTTTCAGCTTAATGAAGCAAAAAAAACAAAAGTGCGATGGATCCCGATTGATCCGGAAGGAACGCTGGATTTCCCTCGGCTGGAAAAATTTCTCTCTTCCGGAAAAGTCCGGCTGCTCTCAATTACCGGCTTAAGTAACGTACTGGGCTGCCTGCCGCCTTTGAAAAAAATTTCAAAAATCGCTCACGCTCACGGTTCGAAAATCCTGATCGACGCCGCTCAGCTCGCCGGACACGCGAAAATCGACGTGCAGGATATCGATGCCGATTTTTTGGTTTTTTCGGGTCACAAAATCTACGGACCGAACGGAACCGGCGTTCTTTATGCCAAAGAAAAAATCCTGGAAGAATTGCCGCCGTTTCTAGGCGGGGGCGGCATGATCCAAAGTGTCACCACCGAAGGGTTCATCCCCGCCGAGCTGCCGCGCAAGTTCGAGGCCGGCACTCCCGCAGTCGCGGACATCGTGGGGCTTGGCGAAGCTGTGAAGTGGTTCTGGGACAACGGTCAAACGGAAGCCTTCGAACATATGCAAGCACTGATCGAATACGCCCATATTAAGCTTTCATCCATCCCGAGTATCCGTATTTTAGGGCCAAGTGATCCGAAAAAACGTTCCGGCAATGTTTCATTCGCCATCAAAGGCGTACATCCCCACGACTTGACCGAAATTTTGGGCCGCAAAGGCATCTGCCTCCGCGCCGGCCACCACTGCACCCAGCCGCTTCACAAGTTCCTGGGCATAAACGCTTCCACCAGGCTGTCGGTGGGGATTTATAATACGAAGGAAGAGATAGATGTGTGTGTGGAGGAAATAAAGAAAGCAGTTAAATTGTTAAATGGTTAAATTGCTCGCCCGTTCGATTAACTCAGGGCGACCTTATCTGGCACAATCATGTGTGTCATTCTGGGCGACCTGAGCTGGTCGAAGGTCGCAAGCGAAACGCATGTTTGTTGCAAACAATTTCGCAATTTAACAATTTAGCAATGTATTATGAGTTACTGTAAGCATCCAATAACGTCCCTTTGTCATGGATTTATATGCAGAGAACATCCTCGACCATTACCGACACCCCCGCAATGCCGGAGAATTGAAAAAATTTTCCGTCCGGCACAAGGAGGAAAACTTAAGCTGCGGCGATGAGCTGTCTTTTGACTTAAAAATTAAGAACGGAAAAATTTCTTCCCTCGCCTGGACCGGAACCGGTTGTGCGATCAGCCAGGCGGCGATGTCTATTTTGAGCGAGGAACTCGAGGGCATTTCAGTGGATTCTGCAGAAAAATTTGATTCAAAAAAAATTATGGAACTTCTGAAAGTCCCGGTAGGTCCCCGGCGCACCAAATGCGCGCTGCTTTGCCTGCATGCGCTGAAAAACGCGCTGCATGAGTTTAAAAAAGAACCGACGCAAAGCTGGACTGAGACGATAAGCGAGAATTGAAAATTGTAACAGTACCTCCAAGCAAATATACTACTGTTACTGTAACTGCTCACTGACGCTGCGGATTATCGGGCGAATAAATTCGCTATTTTCCCCTTAGTTAACCGCCGATTTAAATCGGCGGTTAACTAAACACGAGAAAGCGGAATTTATTCCGCAAAGAGCTGCTGGTTGTTTCTCACAAGTTTATTTCAGACTCAGTGAGCGGTTACCAAAACAGCACTGGACTTCTGGCAAAAGAAACTTAAAGTAAGCACGCTGCAGTTTTACAGACCGGTGATAACCAAGTCGGGATCCATTGGCACTTATCGCCATAAAAGCCTCTATGGAGTACTGACCGTCCATTATCACAACAAGAAACTCCGTGACTTGCTTAATTCGCATTTAGCCGCCGTAGCTCAGTCGGTAGAGCAACACAATGGTAATGTGTAGGTCACCGGTTCAAATCCGGTCGGCGGCTCCACAAAAAACAGTCTCACCCGAACTTCATCCTCCTCATGCCGAACAGGCTCATTTTGATGAGCAGCCAGCCGTGCCTGAAGCGGCGGATGTTGGTCTGACCGTAGGTACGATCACGGTAACGAACAGGCAGGTCGACGATCTTCAGATTGAGCTTTGATGCACCGAAAAGCAGATCGAAATCACCGAAGGGATCGAAATCTCCGAAAAACTTCCGGCCGGCGGAGATCCGCTCGTAATCGGACTTGAGTAGCACCTTGGTGCCGCAGAGTGTGTCTTTTAGCCGCTGGCCGAGAAGCCAGGTAAACAGCCAGCTGAAACAGACGTTGGCAAACGAATTTAAAAGAGGCATGGCGTGCTGCTCCATCGGATAAACCAAACGTGAACCGTTTATGAACTCGCCGGCATTGGAAGCGATTGCCTCGTAAAATTTCGGCAGTTCAGCCGGATCCACCGTCAGATCGGCGTCCAGTATCATCAGGAGATCGTTTTTCGCCGCCGCAAACCCGGTCCTCACTGCGTCGCCTTTTCCTTTTCCGGTTTGTTTCAAAACTTTTATGTCCCATTTACCGCCAAATTTTGTCACCGCTTTTTCTATCGACTGCCACGTGTCATCGGTCGAATTCCCCTCGACGAAAATTATTTCCTGTTTCGATCCGAATCTCGGCATCGTCTCGAGCAACCGCTCAATGTTTCCGGCTTCGTTTCGCGCCGGTACTACGACGGAAACGGAATATTCTTTTCGTCCATACGCGCGCGGGCGGGCGATGACATACTGAACCAGACATAATTTCCGGATTACCGGCAGATGCGCCAAAAAGCCGTTGAAGACCGAGGCCAAAATCGGAATATTCCGGGGAAGAAGGATTCTGCCGCCTGAAGTGACGACTTCAAAATTGGCAAGTTCCAGCAGTGCCCGGATATCGCTTTTACTCAGCCAGTTTTGTTCCGGCGAAGGCGTCTTTATCCCGATCCATTCACCGAACCTGAGCAGCGGCTCCCAGAGAAAGTTGTAAAAAGTAATCACGAGCCGCGTGCGATCGTGGCAAAGCTTAACCCGGATATCCGAGAGTGTTTTTTGGACGTCGCGCAGCACGTTTATCGTATCCATCAGCAGAACATAATCGTAGGAGCTGCCGTGCTGAAGATTTTCGATGTCGTCATTCAGATACTCCGCGCCGGGGTACTGTAACCTGGCCTGTTCCAGCATGCGGGAGGAAAAATCAATGCCGGTTTTTTTCCGATTTTTAAGATTTCCAATAACATTTCCTGTTCCTGATCCCAATTCGATGACGCTGGCATCCGCAGTTATGACGTATCCAAGCCAATTCTGGATATCGCGGTAATAGGCGCGGTTTCGGCGGATGTAAACCGATCTCAAGTCGGCAATACGGTCGAAGTGGGCGTGAAAATCAGACGGCGACTTTTTCATAGTTATTGAGGAACCAGTCATAAGTCATTTCTATTCCCTCTTTGAGCGGAATGCTGTGCCGCCAACCAAGTCCGTGGATTTTAGCCACGTTAAGAAGCTTTCTGGGCGTACCGTCGGGCTTGGCCGGATCGTACAGGATGCTGCCCCCGTATCCGATCACTTCGGCGACCATCTGTCCGAGCTCGTCGATCGAGAGATCCTCGCCGGTTCCGACATTTATGATTTCCGGGTCGTCATACTTTTCCATCAGAAAAAGACATGCATCCGCCAGATCATCTACATGCAGAAATTCCCGCCGGGGCCTGCCCGTGCCCCAGAGCAAAACTGAAGGAGCGCCGGTTTTTTTGGCATCGTGGATTTTTCTGATCAAGGCCGGTAACACGTGCGACGTCTTCAAATCAAAATTATCGTTCGGTCCATAGAGATTCGTCGGCATTACTGAGATAAACGAGTCGCCAAATTCCTTTCTATAAGACTGGCAAAGCGTTATCCCCGCAATCTTGGCTATGGCGTAAGGCTTGTTCGTCGGCTCCAGCGGCCCGGTAAGCAGAGCGTCTTCGCCGATCGGCTGCGAAGCCATTTTCGGATAAATACACGAGCTGCCGAGGAACAAAAGCTTTTTGGTCTTGTGCTCGTGCGCCGCCCGCAATATGTGTGTATGGATTTCCAGATTTTCCAGCAAAAACTCAACCGGGTATGTGCTGTTGGCCAAAATACCGCCAACCCGTGCTGCAGCCAAAAATACATATTCCGGCCGGTGTACGCGGAAAAAAGCGTCGACTGCCGACCGGTCCCGGAGGTCGAGCTCGCTCCTCGGTTTGGTGATCAGATTTTTAAACCCCCGCGCGGTGAGCATCCGCACTATGGCAGACCCGACCAGCCCGCGGTGCCCGGCAACGTAAATGGAGGACGTTTGCTCCATGAGCAAAGCATACCGGATTAAGGAGAATTATGAGGAATTTAAAAAAATATTTTATTTGATCTAGGCCAGGCGTTCGCGCCTGGCATCAGGTTGGGCGTTCTCGCCCGACCTGAAAATCGGTTCGGTCAGCCTCGGAAGCCTTCTGGTTTACGGCCTTTAATCAACAGCGACCCCCCTATCTCTTTTATTCCGGGAATTTTCTCCAACACCAAGGACATTTTCTCAACTGGACCCGCCATAAATCCCGGTATCAATGGATGCAAAAAATCGAATGGCAAAGCACTTGCTTCTGTAAAACCGGAATCCCCCAAAAGTTTCACGATTGTCCGGCGGAAAAAAGCCGTCTCATGCGGCGAGTCTCCGAGCAAACGTTTGAGCCAGGGAAGGTTTTTTTGGAGGAAGATCTGGGGATTGACCATGTTCGGTTCCGTGAAACAGATGACGCCGCCGGGCTTCAAAACGCGGTGCATTGCCCTCAGTGCGGCCGGCACGTCGAAGTGATGGAGAACCGCATTACCGATTACGCAGTCCATCGAATCATCCGGAATTCCTTCAAGCGTCTCGGCCGGTGTCAGCAAAAAATTTACTTTTGGTGATCTTTTTTTCGCCAAGTCCAGGAGCTCTTCGGACAAGTCGACAGCCGTCATGTCCGCACCGCTCGCGGCATACAGCTCCGTGTAGTTACCGGAGCCGCAGCCGAGCTCCAGGACTTTTAGTCCCGATCGAAGCCCACAGGCCTCGATCAGCATTTTGGCCCGTCTTTTGATTCTCAATTTTCCGGATTTTGATTCCTGTCCCCAATATTTTTCCGGTTCCGCTTTCAGGAAACGCCCGTGTGCCCGTTCGGTTTCATGCCTGTCGTCTAAGGTAATCTGTGACACAGGTTAGATAATAGCATGAGAAAATAAGAGTTTACGCGCCTCGGAGAGGCGCTCCTCTAAGAGTAAGATTTTGATAGAAAAAAAATGATAGGAGCGGGTCTCCGACCCGCGTTGGTGGGAATTGTCAATTCTCAATTGTCAATTCTCAATTTCTCTTCCGTTACAATTATTTTGATGACCAACATCGTAAGAATCCCCTCAATGCCCCAAACCCGAACCCCAGCCCAAACCCTCGTCGTCGCCTACACCCTCCTCCTCGGACTGCTCTTTTTCCTCTGGCCGGTGGCGCTCGGCATACATCCGGTTTTTGTGCAGCTGATCTGGATCGCCATAACTCTACCACTGATCATTGTCAGCAGTCTGATGTTGGAAAAATCTTTGGCTGGCGTGCACATAAAGTTACCGGAAATAAAAAAAACCCCCTGGACCATTATTGTCATAATTCTCCTCGCTATCTCGATACCTCTTTTTACCGTCCCCTATCACACATTTTCGGATGAAATAAACCTGGCGCTCCCGGCGCTGACTTTTTTGTCGCATGTCGCCCGATTTATAACTTGGCCGATTGTCTTGATCGTTTTTTTCCTGTCGTGCTTCGCTTTCTTGTGCCTGATCCGGAAACTTCCGGTTAAATTCTCAAGATATGCGCTTCTGCCGCTGGCGCTTGCCGCCTGTCTCACGGCTGCGCTGGGACCCGTGACCGCGCTCGCGATCCGTTATCCGCCGCTTATTCATCTGGTCCAAAGCACTGCAACCGTTTTGGTTTTAGGCGATATCCGCCTGCTCAGAGCCGGCACTCTGATCTGGACGCTTATATTATTTCTCGCCGTTTTCCACTTTCTTCCGTATTGGAACCGGCTTGCCCGGATCGGTACGATGTTTGCTTTCATTCTGTCTCCTTTGGGTTGGTTTTATCACACCTCCCTCTACCAGGCTGCGGCCGAGATGACGATGGGCTTTCTGGCAACGATCGTTTTGGCAGAGATAATTTCGAAACCGAAAACCCGCGCGGCTCCGGGGCTCGCCGGAGTAATCTTCGCACTCTGGATACTGGAACGACCGACTTCCATAGTCGCCCTTGTTACAGCTTGTGTGCTTCTTTTCCTGCTAAATAAACGGCGTGAAGCCTGGCAAATCGGATCTGTCGCCGCACCTGTCGCAGTCGCCTGGGCGGCTCTGTATCCCTTTTACGGTTACGATTTCCTGCTTCAAAAAGGGAATATTTTCCCGGCAGCAAGTCAGCATGAAATATTCAAACCTCTTTCGATATTTTTTATTTCTTTACCTCAAATAGTCGGCGCAATCCCTCTCGTAATCCTGATTTTGGGATCACTCGTTTTGTATATTTTCGGAGAACGACGTGAAAAAATATTTTTGTCGGCCGCCTGGGTGATCACGCTTTCCGTCACATTGGCCCAGCAGATGATCCTCCCGCCCGAGCTTTTCGGCTACGCGCGGTATGCGGTGCTTTTGATGCTGCCGCTTGCGATAGTCACCGGTTCTTTCCTTTCCGGAAATATACGTATCGGTTCCTGGTCGAAGCCGCTTGGGATAATTTTTGTAATCCTCTTCATCGTCTCCACTCCGTTCGATGTCGTGACCTTCATGCAAAATAACCGCATAAATCCCGGTGCCTCCGTTTACCGCACCACATCCACCGCCGACATCGCCCAGCCGATCCAGAGTGTTGCCGAAAAAATCCTTAAGGAAAACCCCGGCGCCGTGGTACTCGCTCCGGATTTGAGCTTCCTGGATCTCTTCATCCCGGCCGGAATAATTTCCCCGGCTCAGCGCAGCAGGATAATCAATCGCAGCCGCATCTGGACCCCCGAAGATCCCACCCGCCCGGTCATGATCCAGTCTCCCGTCCTGGCGACTTACCAACCAAACACGACTCCCGAACAGGAAAATCGCCTGCGTGATGCGCGTGTGTGGGCGCTCAAACAACCAGGAAATAAGGTTTTTAAGCTGGGAATTGAAGAGACGGTGGTGGTGAGATGACGTTATTTTTTCCTTCTTTTAGGCTTAGTCATCTTTTCAGACACAACTGGAGGAATTGATGTCTTTACCAATTCATTCCACTTGGGATCAAAAGGCTGAATGCGTTGAGAGTAAGAAGGTATTCCATTCGTATCCACATCAAGCCGTACTACGAATGAAGCATCGCGGGCATGTTTCGCTGCCGGTAAAGGAAAAACACCATGGCTCCTCATTTCTTCCTTTATTTCAGCGGAAAAAAACCGGGGGTCTCCATGTGCGGCGCTTTTTTGCCTTATTTCCTCCACCGCCTGAGAAACGGCATTCAGAGTCGTAATTTGTTTCGTTCTCGCTGAAGGCTTGTAAACAAATGAAAATTTACGTCGTCCACGATCCGCATTCCCGCACTCGAATTCGTGATGAACAAGCTGTTGCTTCAGCAGAGGCTTACCGCACATTCGCTTGGCTGCCGATATCTGCCTGGGTTCGGACCAATTATCAACATGAGTAAATTGGAAGGAGGATGCGGCAACTTCCGGCAAGAACTCCGCCAGCATGTCACGATAGTCACCTCTGCTGGGATAGTTTTCTTTTCTCACGACCAAAGCGAAAAAACGGGAACAATCACCGGCTTGGTTATCCGTGGATACACATGGGCCCGAAAACTGCCTCAATGGTTGGAAACCTAAATATTGCTGCGCTTCCAGATATGCCTCCATTTCTTCTCTGGTCGATGCATACCAAGGAAATAGGGTTATCATGATGCCATCGTCACGTAATGCGTTCCACACTTGAACCGGAACCTGAATGCGTTGATTTCGCATCATGACCTCGAATTTTTGTTGGTTTTCATATCCATCCATCCGATTCCGGGGTGGCAAAGTATTTTGGAAACCATCGGGAATTACAATCGCATCAAATTCGCGAGATCCATAAGCAGTGCTTAAACCATTCATCAGTCCCTGAGTCCACCTCGTATCTTCATAAGGAAGGTTTTCTTCCATCAAAATCTGCGTTCCCGCTGCTCCAAGCGACTGATGCATCACGAGGCTTTCAACATCAAAATGATTGTTTCCGACGCCTCGGAACGCCCGAAGCAGTCCAAGCGCATGCGAATTGCAATCCAAAACCTGATTTCCGGACAATAGTCCATCGGCCCGCAGCGCTTCAAGCAGCCCAGCTGCTACCCGGGTATGTTCAGGTACCGAAAGAACCTCGGGGCCTTCCCGATCGAAGATGTAACGTTCCAGCCATTGTCTACGCTTTTCCTCGTCGCTCATCCAGTAATGCATGTACCTTCTCAATCCACCGTTTTGAGCCCAACTTTGTGATCTTAAAAGGCGTCTTTGGTGACTCGTAAGATGTTCCGCGATTCTCGTGCCGAGATGGACCGTCCCCGCAACTGTACTCAATGATTCGTCCGTCGCGTCATCGATCTGTCTCAATTGTGCACGGCTTCCTCCTTGACCTCTTCGAAACTTGTTAATAGGCCCGGAAGTAACATCGGCATGATCTTGAAAAACCGCCAACAAAGAACCTTGTGCGCGCATGATTTTGTATTCTGCCTGGTTTCCTTCCCGGTTCACCCTTCCGAGGAGCTGTTCCCGCTGGGACTGCGTACGATAGGATTCGATTTCGACAATTACGTCGAAACATGACAGGTTAATACCCTCCAGAATGCAATCACCAAAAGCCATCATGACGGTTTGAGTCGCTCCGGTTTCCCGCGAATCAAAAGCATCGGCTATGGCGCGGGCGTCATCTCTTTCTTTGTGGGTTTTCCCGTGGATAACGTGGAATCGTATCGGTTTGAAACCGATTCCGCTCCTAGCTCTTCTGTTCTCCAGGGCCCGAAGTCGGTCTCTCATTTTTTCGGCAAAAATAGTCACATCTCCCCCTCCAGTAAGTTCAGAGTGCCGGAGGATCCACTGACTCAAATAGGATTCAGTAATCAAAATGGTGTTTCTGGGCCCTTTTTCGTCTTGGGTTGCTCCCTCGAGCAAGGCCTCCACCGACGCAGTAAGTTTGTCCTGGAGCGAACATGGCATTGTTGGATCCCCACTGGATATACGCGGATCCAGCTCTGCAAGAGCCACGCTCGCCTGTTTTTCCTGAAAACCCATTGAAGGATCATCAATAAACACACGGCAATGTTCCTGCTCGCGGGGCGTCTGGTCCCACGTTATTTCGCGAACCTGGTTCAAAATATCAGTCGGCTGGTCCACCCGCAGATGGTATCTTTGGGATGCGGCATGCAGTAACTCTGGATCCATAGCCCGTCGGTCCTTCGCCCGGTCGGGATCCAGTTCATCGACCAATCTTTCCGGTTCTGCAAAAAGCAACGCCAAGGTGCGGTAGTAATCGGACAGGCGTTTGGTAATCGGTGTCGCCGAGAACTCGGCGACGATACCCTCGTCGCGAACGTCCCTAAGTCCCAAGGCCAGATTCACGAGCCAGCGATACCATTCTTTGCCTCCATTGAAAAGTTGGGATTCGTCAATGCCAAGCATCAGCACCAAGCTTTGCCGGGAATGATCGATTATATGCTGATAAATCGGTCGGTCATCGCGTTCCCGGCCGAGAATAAAAGGAGACACAAAAACAATATCGGACTTCAATTCCTCCTCCAGTACACGATGCCGCTCCGGATTACCGGTGCTTAATGTTCGAATTCCGCTGGTAATCGCGCCCGTTGAAGGGCGGTTGGCCGTGAGATAAGGTTCATGCGTAGCCCGAATATTGGCAAGCGGATTGATCCGGTTCCTTAGATCGGAAATCGGACCGGGAGGCTCAATAAAAATCATGGACCCTGGATCCTTTTTTTCTTTAGCGCGTTGATCGTTCAATCCGCGCCAAAGCAAATACGCCGTTAAAAATTTACCGTCACCGGTATTGAAATCCACGAGTATTCGTCTTCGCTCGAGACCCTGGACCACCGCCATCCTCTGGCGCATCGAGGGAACATGATAGGGTTGTCCTTTGATCGTAAGCTGGTTTACCAGCTCGGGAGGAGGCTGATATTCAACGTAACTGCGATACTGCCCTTCGACCTGTTCGAATAATCTGTCATGAATTTCGGCCGGCCTGGCCCCGCATTCATGAAGCAATCCGTGTAAATGCTGACGAACCATTCCCGGAACACCATCCAGAAATCTCCTGTGTGTGTCATTGTCTCCTTTCCAGGAATCCACGCCACGCTCGTGCAACGCTTCATAAGCTGACTGCCGAAGCATATGGGTGACTATCTCCTGGACTCGCGGTATTTCCAAAACTGTCGGCTCATTACGCAACATTCTTCCCGGATGCGCTCCGACCGATGCGCATTCACCGAGATGTCGCGCGATCAGTTTTAGAGCAGTCTGGGCTTCATCCGGATTCAATCTGCGCGCAGCTTTCAAAAACTGCGAAATTCTTCTCGGGCTTGTGACCAATGCCAGATCCAGAAGGCTTCCGAATTCAGCTCTGCTTATTCGCGCCTCCGAAAATTCATAATCAACACTCTCCGCTGTCTCTTCATCGTCCGTCCCATTTGGGGGACGCGCCCCAACTCGCGGAGCAGTTTCAAGTATTTGCCGAAATACCCTCAGTATTCTGGCTCTTACGCCTTGTCTGAGTTTGTCTGGCAACCCCGCGATGAAGAGATATTCATTCTCCCTCAGCTCCGCGAACATCTTTGAAAACTTCCCGAACTGGTCGTAGGAATAAGGACCGTACACCGCCGCCAGTCGTTCGAAAACTTCATCGATTCTCGTTCGCAAATCCAATGGTTTGCCCTTCTTTAATTCATTCAGTTCTGCCCTGAGCAGAGGCAAGAAATCCTGCTCCACGTTTATGCCGGTGAAATTTTCTGGGACAGTGGACATAAAAAGGGATCAGGAATATCAGGGAATGAACGAGTTATCAAGAATTTTGCAGACATCCCGAATCCGCGCTTGAAGTTCTTTTAATCCTTGAAGCGTGTCCGCCGCACCGCAGTCCGCAACGATTTTTTCCAGTTCAATCCTTCGATCGTCTGCAGTCTGTCCCAATCTCTGAAGCCTGACTAGCTCGGCTTTTGCTTTGCAAGCAACCAATAATTTTCCCTCCTTATTGGAAACACCCAAACCGACTTTTTCGATAACGACCCCGATTTTATCCAAGGGATCGGCATCTTCCGAAGCAGCAGAAAAATCGGCATCGGGAATTTTTGATAATACTACTGCCGCGAGACCGGCAACCTCTCTCGCGTATTCTTCATCTCCGCTATCGACGATTTCATCTGCTGCCGGACTCGTAACAGGTGAAATGGCTTTTCGAAATTCCTCCAGTTTTGTCCTGGTTTCAGAGATGATCCTACCCACCTGCGGCTCGACCGAAAGAAGTTCCTGTTGATTTGCGTTAAATTCAACTTCTTCCACCCGAGTCCGCATATTTCCGGCAAATTCATTCAGCTGCGCGTCGAAATATCGAGCGCACTCCTCACGGGGAAAAGGAAAAGAGACTTCACTCACCTGCACTTCCTCCGGCCAGATTCCCGGATTAACCAAAGTTTGCCGTTGACCCTGATTGAAAACTTCGAAACCTGAAACAGTATCCAGACTATGATTCCTATCGACCTGCGCAATCGTCTCTTTCATCTGCCGGTCAACAAAAGCAAGCCGGTGCTCCAAAGCACGATTTGCCCGAAACCGCGCCGGAACGTCTTTATAGGAAAAACGTTTACAGAAATCTGACCAGACTTGTCCCCACCAAAGCGAAATGAATTGGGCAGAAAGGACAGATACTTTTCCCTCTTTTGATTCAGTTTCTTCAACTATATCAAGCTCCTCGGGGCTTGAAGGGAAAAAATTCCGTAAAGCAGTGTCATATTCCTCATCCAAAGGCCAATTCTGAGAATGTGGAAATCTCAAAACCATATCTCTAATGTTCCAAGAAACATGAAAACTAGTTTTATTTTTCAGTTCCATTAAAAAAGCCCGATCTAATCCCGGAAATTCAAAATTTCCAATAGTCTTCAGTGCGAATCTTAAAACCTGTTGTAATACATAGACATACTCAGCGGCGGTGCTGTATACCACTGAAGGTATTTGATCAACACTTGCCAGTTTTTTGGAGAGAGTTTTTAGACATTCTGACACAATGCTGACATCACGTTGTCGGTTTACACTAACCTCTAACAAAGGTTTTAAGTCATTAAATACCCGTTCCTCCAAATCTTGACCCCATGAGTAACCGCTTAAAATAGCAGTACGAAATACATTGGTGTCAAGAGAAGGATCACTCTCATAAGGTTGAGTCAGATATACGACGAGAGAGGAAGAAGCGCAATTTCTTGATGCAACGTGATAAGGTACTTCTTTTGATTCCCTCCACTCTCCGAAAAAGTCTTTTAAGATCTTTTCTACGAATTCCGGCTCTGGCCCCCCTGCCAGGTCACAGTAACTTCTTATCTTAATAACTAATTGCTTTTCAAGATTCGATACAGATTCATGGTATAAATATGGATCATCAAAACACTGAAAAATTGCCTCACCAAATTCCTTGTTAAGAAATGTAGAAAATGCATCTTCCATGTAATCCAATGTTTCTCTTAGTGAACTAAATCTTTTCTTTTTTCCTTTGAATCCACTGTCCGGCAAAGTCTTGAGACATGTCTTTTTCCATTCCGAGTATTCATATTTTAATGCTAGCTTCATGACTTCGAATAGTTTTATGATTTCTTCCCTGGACTTTGTGATCTGACGCATTTGCATCAATTTATCCTTTTCAAAAAGCTGCTCATCTGTCCAATTACAGCGGAAGCCGGTTGGTCTCTCTGCTTCCGGTCTTTTTGGATAGAAATCACTTAGTTCAGCAAGATACTCGCTTGAAATGGGAAGACCGGATACGAGCCCTCCTCTCATCACCGCATCGCGTGCATTCCAGCAGACGAAAAAACTGACTTGATTTTTTAGATCGAGAATTAAAGCACCTGGCAACCCTGCATGGCTCCAATTATTTACGATTTCCAGATGTTGCCGAAGCGTGTCTTTCCAAAATCTTATCAGCTCTACATATGTAAATTCACGACCGGCAAGCGCCTCGACTTGAGGTTTCACCTCTGCATCAAACCGTTTCCGCAGTGTAGTAAGTGCATTTTGAATTTCGAATATCGTATTCCCGCGATTCGGTCCCAAGCCGTCTAAAACAAAACCCATTCGGCTTACTACGGCTTCGTTAACTTCTCCCTGGGTTATAGGATCATGCCATCCGATTCCTTTGCCCAGTTTTACCCAATCGTCGGCTGATGTGTTCGTTTTACTCAATTCGCAACTATACAATTCTTGTTTTCTATCGACATGCCGGTCATCAAGCAGCGGATATCCGACGACATCAGATTCAAGCATCCGGTCCAAAAAACGGCCAATCACGGGCTCAACGAATCCCGCTTCAGGACCGCCGCTAATCTTACAAAGGGAACGCTCTGCTTCAATAAGCTCTCTGCTGAAACCATCGATTTCTGCCTGTGAAGCACTCGAAATAGTGTTAAAAATGATATCTGTTGTTTCAACCAGATGTTTATTGTGATCGGCTCTCAAGGTTGCCAATACTTCGTCAATAGATCTTTGCCGTCCTCTTGCGTCGCCTAGAACCGCATCAGCCAAAATTGTTCTGCATTTTTTTGCCCATTCGTCAAAGCCGGCAACGAGCTCTTTGGCTGTCTCAGCCCAAAGGTTACGGATTTGTTCCCCGCTCAATCTTAATTTACGGAATGCTGGCAATTTCTTCTTTTCAAATAACTCATCATCCGTCCACGACCAACGAAACGGCGGAACTTCTTCAGTTTCCCTTCTTTCAGTTGACTCCAATGCTTTCGCCCAAGCATCTGCCGGATTACTGTCATTGAAATGCAATGACGGCACGGCTTCAGGCTTTATTTTCTCGGTAAAAAAGACGTTCGGGTTTAGTTCTACGCCGGGAGGTACGGCATCCATAGTTTCCAAGACTTTTTCCTCCTTTAAGTCGTTCAGTTCGAAGGGATGCTCAAGTGCTCGGACCCCCCGCTCTATGGCTTCCAGCACGCTGCCATTTCCCTTCTTTCTGGCATCGGCCACGCATTGCTGCATCTCAGTACGCAAGGCGCGCATGCCTTCCAGGATCTGAATAGCAATGTCCTCCGGTTCTATTTTTGGAGCCTTGAAAACGCCATCCACTTTTCCAAAGAGGCGCTCGAGTGAGGATCTGAATCGAAAAACAAATTGTTCAAAACGGCGAAATTGCTCTCCGGATATTTCTTGTCGATTGGGGAGCAGATAAGCCAAAGCGGAGACCAATTTGCTCTCACAGAGGGATGTAAGCCGCTGTTTTAATTCCGCAGCGTTCCACAAAAGATCATGGATTTCTGAATCGTCCAAAGGTAGAGGTTCTTTTTCAGCCGAAAACTCCGCGTCAGAAAACACATAATATTAAATAACAAATAACTTAATTATGTCAAGTATTTCAACAAATTTTTTAGGCTGGGCGTCCCCATTGGCCTCAATTTCAAATTTTGCATTTTGCATTCCAATTCTTTCCTACCCGATATTCCCCCATAAACATCCGTCTTCGTGCCTCGCTTCGCTCGGCACTTCGCCGTGATTTGATGAAGGAATAACAAGTCGCAAGTTGGTTTAGCCAATATTCTCCCAAAAACACTTGTGGCAGTAAACCGTGTAGGGCGCGTCTACGGGGTACACCGAAAGCATGATCTCCTTGCATTTGTCGCAGGTCCGTTTATAGAGCTGCCGCTCGGACATGAGCGCCATGCGCTGGCGGTGCCGGCAGGCCGGGCAGTGATCCGGCAGGGGAAGTTTCTTGGTCTCGTAAAACCGGGCTTCAGCTGAGACGACGATGAAACCGTGACATCGCGCATTTTTATCGGACAATTATTTTTGAAATGTGCTGGAAGCAAGCGGGTTGAAAAGTCTTTCCCTTCCAGTTGTCCTCAGTTAAACTGACGAACCAATTTATTTCCCTATTGTTATGATGGCAACACCCCAATTCTCCGAAAATGACATAAAACGATATCTGTCCGAAACCGCTGTGGATTTTCTGGGTTTTGCCATCACACAAGCAGCGCTTGGAGCGATAGAGATAGAGGAAGAACCGGATTACCAGGATCCAGTGGAAGAGAAAATCCGGGAAGAAACAAAAAAAATGATCCGGAATATTCTCCCAAGAAAGTTCGCTAAACCGGTCCCGTTTGGCGCCATCTCACTTAAAGAAACGGTTGCGCGTGCTTTGGAGGAAACCGCCGGGATACAGGAAATCAGGGATGAGATTGAAAAAGCGGTGATCGATATCCTTCTTTCCGAGGTAACGGAAATCGCCGCGGAAACAATGCTGACAGACTTACTCGGTTACGAACCGGATTATGAAGCCATTAAGACGCTTCAAAGAAAAGTTTTGCCGGTGGCCAGGCAAATGCAAACTATTTGATTTCAGGTAACAGCCAAAAGTAATTTCAGTACCCCATTCACGATGAGCGATATCCAGCTGATCAGTATCGGAATATTCAGCGCGTACTCGGCTATCAGAAGCCCGAGCAATATGTATGGTCCGTTTTGCAGAAAACGATCATAAGCCGGTTCAAGGCGGTAAGGGATGAAAACCTGGATGATCTTCGATCCGTCCAGCGGAGCGATCGGCAGAAGATTGAACGCCATCAGGCCGAGGTTTATAAAAAGCAGATTGGCAAGGATCTGGATGCCAAAAGCCTGAATCTGGCCCCCAATGCCGGCCGTAAATATCAGCTGATCCGCGCTGCCGACCTGCAAAATCTGGGGAGCGATGACGGTCAGCAGGAAAAAAGATGCGATCGCCAGAATCAGGTTCGATGCCGGACCGGCCAGCGAGACCAGCGCGCTGTCCCGTTTGATATTTTTGAAATACCGGGGATTGACCGGCACCGGTTTGCCCCAGCCGAAATGAACCAGGAAAAACATAAGCGTCCCGAGCGGGTCCAAGTGCGCTATCGGATTGAGCGTCAAGCGACCCTCGTATTTGGCGGTAGGATCTCCGAGCTTGTCGGCTGCGAAGGCATGCGCCGCCTCGTGGAAACTGAGCGCCAGTAGAATGGCGATGATGAACGGCAGATTTAGGATGTCAGCTAACATTTTACAAAGAGTAAGTCTTATCTAAACCAATAACAAGAAAGATATAAGACATAAGATAGAAGATGTAAGCTTGAGCGAAGTCGGGTCGGTCCCTTCGGTCCCTTTAAGCTTGCGGTCTCCGTTGGACATCATGTAAATTGCCCGAGCTTTATGTCCAGAGTATGCCAAATGACAGGCAAGAAGAGATCTGTTGGGAACAAGCGCAGCCACTCGCTGCGCGCGACCAGGCGCGTATTCGGAGCCAACATCCAGAAGAAGCGCGTTTATGATCCCAAAACCGGCACATACAAAAAAATGAGGGTCGCCGCTTCGTATCTCCGCACGCTGGCGAAGCAGCTGCAGGAGGGGTAAAAAGGCGACCGCTCTGTTAAAATCATCCCATGTTGTCCATCGTCCTGCCCTGCTACAACGAAGAGCAGAATATTGAATCGATAGTCCATTCGACGATGGATTGGCTGAAGACAAAAAAATTTCCTTCGGAGATAGTGATCGTAAATGACGGTTCGACGGACAAGGCCGGCGAGGTCCTCCAAAAGATAATAAAAAGCTTTCCTTCGGTAAAAATCGTAACCCATGAAAAAAATCTCGGATACGGGGTGGCGGTAAGATCCGGTTGCGATGCGGCGAAGGGGGATATAGTCGGCTTTATGGATTCCGACGGCCAGTTCGATCCCCGGGACTTCGACCGGCTTCTGCCCTGGCTTGAAAATTTTCAGTTTGTCACCGGACGCCGTGCCCACAGAGCCGATCCGTTGGTGCGCTGCCTCTTCGGCAAACTGCTGGGTGCGATGAATTTTCTGGTCCTCGGCCTCTGGGTCCGGGACATAAATTGCGGACTAAAAATTTTCAGGCGTGAAGTTTGGAATCGTGTGCGCCCGGTCCATGGGGTCGAAAAACTTTTCAATACCGAAGTTTTTCTGAATCTCAAAAGCCAAAAAATCTCCTGGCGCCATGTCAATGTCCCGCACTATCCGCGGAAAGCCGGCAAACCAACCGGCGGCTCGCTAAAGGTGATTTTCAGTATGTTTACGGAATTGAAAAATTTGAGATCAGCCAAAAGGAAATCTGATTAATGACTAATCCAAAAATGTCGGAAGAGAATAAAGATGTCATGAAAATGAAGGCAAAAAAAATAATAATTTATGTTCAGCAGCGGCCTTTCAGGCCGCGTCTTGTTCGAGAAAAGTAACGGAAGTGATAAAAAGCTGAATTGATGCGACCCGCGGCCTGAAAGGCCGCTGCTGGATTTTTTTTATTCTTTCAAAAACCCCGACACTTTTTGGATTGATACCTCTCTAACCGTTTTCCACTAGTACAACTGTAATATTGGAATCAGCAGAATAAAAATCACGCAAAGCCCCGTGAAAATCCAAAGCCATGCTTTGACCGGATAACGCAGCAATGTGGGAAGCGCGCCGGCCCCGGTGACCACATAATAAATAATCGGCATCAGCGCCGCGATAGAGTATCGGAAATCCTGGGAACAGCTGTATGGGGCTTTGTACCGAAAAATGAGGTGACCGAAAACCGTGAAAACCAGCACCGAAAGAAACGGAAATGTGAATTTTAGCCTGTCGCCTTTTACAAGTGACCGGACGATACCCAGCGCCGCGAGCAGATAAATAAGCAGCGTCGAACCGTTCAGCACCCGGGCCAGGTATCTGGCTCCCGTCCCTTTGCCGTAAACAAATTCGCCGTAAACCGATGATTTGAAGAAATATTCGAAGAAATACTGCCGCCCGGAAACATCGTCAAACGGATTCAAATATTCGCTGCGAATGTAGCGCAGCGGATGGAAACCGAGATAATTGCTTACAGAATTACCGACGGCAAGACCGCCGCTCAGCCCCCCGACATTGGCCACCGGGAAAGTCGCATTTTCCCCGATATACCTCAAAACATAAAACCACTCGGTTAATGCCAAAAACGACAGTACGCCGATACCGCCGAGCATCAGCTTCTGCTCAAAATTTATCTTTCTGGAAAACAGCAGGCACACAAAGGCCGGAGGCAGCAAAAGCAGCATGTTCAACTTCGATAAAACCCCCAGAATTATCGCCACGATGATCCCGTACCACATGAACCGGCTTCCGGTCTGCCAAAACCGGATGATAAATCCGATTGCCAAAAAGGCGAACAACTGGAAGAAAATGTCGTTGTTGATCTTCGAAGACGACATTATAAGCGTCGGCCAGGCGGCGACCAGTGCATAAAAAAGATAAATGCCCTTTCTGTGCCTGTCTCTTGGGAAGATGGAAAAGCCGATCCAGGCGGCTATCCCCAGAACCGCAACAGATGCCAGCAAGGATTGAAACTGGATCATCCAGATCATTGCGTTTTCCGTGCCGAACACGGCTTTCCCGATCCAGCCGGAAACCGCGGAAACCGCATAATAAAGCGGCGGCTGGGAAAATTCCCATCCTTCCGATCCACTGGGAATCGTTCCACGGTCAAAGATGTATCTTATGTAATCCAGATGTCCCCAGAAATCATTGGTTCGCACCCAATATGGCGATGCGTTGAAATAAATGATCCGCAGCAACAGTCCCGCCAGGAAAATCCCGAAGATCCACCGGTTTTTCAGTTTCAACACTTTCCAAAACAGGTACGTCCAGATCGAAATCATTATCAAAACGA
>Ga0155828_103_pt3 | contig 24620 bp, 20 predicted proteins | sample RifCSPlowO2_01_FD_107482 | JGI IMG/M metagenome (GOLD analysis project Ga0155828, IMG submission 107482) | Candidatus Peribacteria bacterium RIFCSPLOWO2_01_FULL_51_18
TTAAATGGCTAAATTGTTCGCCCGTTCGATTAACTCAGGGCGACCTTATCTGGCACAATCATCTGTGTCATTCCGGGCGACCTGAGCTGGTCGAAGGTCGCAAGCGTAACGCACGTTTTATACATTCTTAGCAATTTAACAATTTTTCAGAGGTTCCTTAGGATTGCTCTTGCCTTCCTTATCTTCCTTATCTTCCTTACCTTCCTGACCTTTCTTTGCTCTATACTTCCCCTGTATGTGGCCTTTTCGAAAACGAATGCCTGAACCGAACGGCAAGCAAAAACGCAGAAGGTTGATACGGAAAATCATCGTAGGGTTCATCATCGGCGGCGCCATCAGCTCAATAGTCGGAAGCAAACTGCTAAAAGAAAAAAGGCGGGAACATCTGGGGGAGGACGCGGGGGAGTGAACAATTGAGAATTGAGAATTAATACCACTTCGCGTTTAAAACGTTCTTAATCAGACGCGCTGGCGGTATGGAGTTCTTGGCTTGAGTAAACGCTACGCGGTACGAGATGATGCCGTTACGAATGACCGATTAGTTATGTTTTAAATGCAAAATGGTATAAGGAACCTCTGAACAATGTTAAAACAAACGATCAGCAGCAGGCCTCCGTGCCTGCGGAGTCCGAGGAATTGGCTACAGGCATAGTGCCGCGCCCACGAAGGGGCGCTAAAGATGTATGACAATATAGTGTGGCGATATAAATCGACCAGTTTTTCAGGGCTTCCTTAATGCAAGTCATCGGAGAAACGAATTTGTGGAATAGTTATTAAAGGAAAAAGCAATGAGCCGGAAGCGGGCGAAATGTTGGGGGAATTGTCAATTCTCAATTATCAATTCTCAATTGTTATCAACCGCTCCACCTCCTTAACCGCTTCCTCAAGCCCGTTTTCTTTGTTGACCACCTGGGCATCAGTTTCTGCCGCGGCTGTCAATTCTTTGCGCATGCTTTGGAGCCTCCGGTTCAATTCTTCCCGATTCATCGGCGCGCGTTTCTGAATATGCTTGATCAGCTGTTCCTCGTTTTCCGGAAGAATGAATATCGTCTGTAAACTGTATTTTCCGACGGGCATGAATAATTTGTTCTGTCTTATGCTTTCGAACCCCTGGATATCCACTTCCCTGACGACTGTTTTGTGCTGATCTATCAATGGAATAATTTCATCGACAAGGGTCCCGTATCTCCCGCCCTGATGCACCTGGGCTGTTTCAAGGAATTTCTTTTCTTTTATCCATCGGCTGAAATCCTCCTCCGTCACGAAGCGGTATAGCTCGTCCCCTTCCCCCGGCCGCCTGGCTCTGGTAGTCGCCGAACGGGGAAAAACCATTTCCGGATGCCGATCACGCAAAGTTTTTAAAATGACGCTTTTACCGACTCCGCTGGGGCCGATGATGAGAACGAGTTTTCCTGAAACCATTCATACCTACATTACCTTTTATGAGGTCTGGCGAACAAACACTAATTCCGCTATAATGTTCAGATTTGTTCCTTCAAATCCTCACCCGCACCTTTGTGGGTACAAGCAGGGAGAACGATGGAGTGTACACGTAGGGATGCTTACGGCCATTCCATCGTCCTCCCTGCTCTTCGACCCAAAATCGGATCAACGGACAAAAAATCCGCATCGATCCGGTTATCCGACCGGAGAGTTCCCTCCTAAAGGAGGGTATAAACACAAATAAAAGGCCCTTCGCCAGCCTATGGCGGACGCGATTCCCGACGCATCGGGACAATATAAAAATAAAAAACGGAGCGGTTCCCGTCTTAGAGCCGCTTAAGGTGTAGGGAGCAGAAAGCGCCCGGTCGACGCTTTCCGCGCTCAGTTCACCTGTTGAATTGAGTGCCAAACGGGCATCTTCGGGTGCCCGTTTTAAAATAAATTAACCAGTTTGAGATATTTATTATTGAACACAATTGTTATACCACTTCGCGTTTAAAACGTTCTTAATCAGACGCGCTGGCGGTATGGAGTTCTTGGCTTGAGTAAACGCTACGCGGTACGAGATGATGCCGTTACGAATGACCGATTAGTTATGTTTTAAATGCAAAATGGTATTAAATTGCTAAATGGCTAAATTGCTACGCAAGCCATCGAAAATTCACACGTTGTTGCATGCAAACAATTTAGCAATTTAACAATTTTATTTTTGTGCCGGGCTTGGCGACGAAATCGCCGGCGCCGGAGCGGCGGGCCGTTGGTACCACGTGAAAAATTCCGGGGAAATAAGCGGCACAAATGTTGAGAGCCTGAGTTTTTGGCAGGCGGCGCATTCCGATACGGCCTCCCATTCGGCTTTAATCGCCGGAACTAAATATGCCGGCTCGTTTTCGTTTGCGGGCCGCAGCACAAAAATTACCGACGCTTTGTCATAGCGGGCTTCGGCCGGTTTACCCGCCAGATCGCCGCCAAGAGGCAAAATGCCGCCGCTTTGAAGGCTTGATACGATCGTGTTTATTGAAGCTGCCGGATAATCCGACTTAAGCAGCGCAGCCGGGGAAAGAAGATTGAAGGTCAGGCTGTCGGCTAAGGCAGCCTGCCGGTTTACACCGACGCGCAGCAAATGAACCCTCTGACCGTTTACATCCACTACCTGGCTGCCGGAGAACATCATCGGCCAGACGATCACCCATCTGTTACCGTCAGGGTCACTTAGTGGCGCCTCCGTATGCGGTATACTGAAGCCCGAGGCATCGATGCCGAAACCGGCTGCGAAGTCCCGGGCGATTCTCGTGGCCGAAGCCTCGTCTGCAAGCTCTGACAAAGTGCCGGGATCCGCGGGGCTTTGGAGGCTGCGCACGGAAAGGATCCTGTCCTGAAGTTTCAAAGTCAGGCCGAATTTTCCGTCCGGCGTGCGCAGTTCCAGATTCTGGGCCACTAGCGATTTTCGATTAAGAGCCTCCGGCAAATTCAACTTCGTGAATATCACGCTCAGAACAGCTTGATCAATTTCCGTACCCGGGTCGCGGTAGAGCGGATAGCTTCCGCTGAGTTTCGGAAGAATGTCCGGCGGGACTGTGTACCCGGAAACTGGGCTGAGATTTCCGCCACTCAAGACCGGCGCCTGGATCCGGCGCACAAAACCGGCGTTCACTTTTCCGAAAGCGGTAGCCGGAAGTATTTTTGAATCAGGTGTCGACGAGGACCGGGGCTCTGTTGTCTTTCCCTGAGATTCGAGCTTGATCAGCAATACATTGGCTCCGACCGAAGAAACCAGCGCCAGCAATACTAAAGGCATAAAACTCCTGCGAAGGAAGACAAGGAGCGCTTTAAAATTCATAAAATAAAAATAAACTGATATTCGGTGCGCGAATTTTCGTACCCGGTTACTATACAACCATGCGACGCATATTTTCCATAATCTGCATCGGCATGCTTTCAGGAACAACCGTTCACGCCGAAAATTTCCCGGACATCACCGGATCTCCTCATGATAGAGCGATCCGGGAACTGACAGATATGGGGATACTGGAAGGTTACGATGATGGAACGTTCCGTCCGGAAAATACGGTCAATCGCGCCGAGTTTTTGAAAATACTGATGGACGCGCGCTTCGAGAGCGCGAAAACTCCGGATGACCTGATGTGCTTCAAAGATCTGGAGCGAAAAGCGCCACTGTGGTACGCGAGGCCCGTCTGTCTGGCAGCCTCACTCGGGATAGTGAACGGATACCCGGACGGCTATTTCCGGCCGGAGCAACCGGTGAATCTGGCTGAAGCGATAAAAATGTCTTTCAGATCATTCGGTCAGGAAATCCCTCCCGACGGGAACGGGCATTGGTATGAGCCTTTTTTGGAGGCGGCGCGCAATCGGAATATTTTGACGCAACTTCTGAAAAATCCCGCGCACCTGCTTTCCCGCGGCGAAATGGCTGCTCTCACTTTCGCCCTGGTAAATGAGAAAAAACAGGCATCCGCAGAGGTTTCCCCGGCCGCCGTCTGCGGTAACGGAAATCTGGAAACCGGCGAGCAGTGCGATGACGGCAACAACCAAGACAGTGACGGCTGCAGCTCGATATGCATCTTCGTACCCGAACCTGTTCGCCGGGCGATTATCCAGATAGACCAGAAGGCCGGCGGAGTGAGAAGCGTAATCGCCGCAGGACAGAAAAATTTCCAGTTTATAAAATTTACCGCGCTCTCAAACCGGCAGGATGCCGTCATTACTTCCTTGAAATTCAGACCGTCCATCGGTTCCCTAAAGTTCGCGCTCAATTACAAACTGGTCACCGACCGCGACGGCGACGGGAAATACGAAACCGTGGTCCAGTCGATAGGCCTGACGCAGGCCAATTCGCTGATATTCGATTATTTTGAAGCGGGTACTGCGCTTCTGCCCCGGGGAGTGGCCGTGCCATTCGCCGTTACCGCAGATCTGTCATCGGGTTTCGGTCCTGTCAGCCTGGGACTCGAGTTCGCTACGAACTCGCCGGATTATATCGAGGCACAGGGGACGCAGGACGGACTCATGCTGACCGGCATTGAAACCGACAATTCATGCACCGCGGACACTTGCTTCATCCGCGTCAATACGAAAGATTCGACCAACATCGATATTACCGAACGAGGAAATCTTTTTATAACTCAAGACACCTCGCCGCCCAGAAGCCGTATCCTGATCGGAGGCACCGAGACTGCTCCCCTGCTTAGGCTGAGACTGGTGTCGGACGGTGAAGACATCGATGTCCGTACAGTCAGATTCGACGGCATTGTAAGCAGCATCGAAGCTCTCAGGCTGTACATCGAACTTCCCGGACAGAGCTTCGATCCTGCAAAAACAGAACCTTTCGGGACTGCGACCAACGGCCAATGTCCGGACCAGCCGGCCAGCCGTTTTTGCCTGAATTTGAGATGGAACTTATTGACTGTCATCCAGGACCGGGAAACTTCGGTCATAGTAACGGCGAAAATGAAAGATGATTCGATGGGCGCCACCTCGGGGCAGCAAGTCGCGTTGGCCATGTCCCAATCGACCAGTCTGTCTTCGCATGCAATCGAAGCCTGGGGAACCTCCTCCAAGCAGGCGTTAGTCCAAAATAACAGCGACGGCCATGAGGACGGCGAGATTTTTATCGGTACGGCGAGATCCGGTCCGAATGCGCAGATAACCGGGAAGACTGGCGACACTGCTCTGGCCGGCATCAGAAAAATCGAAAACAGCGGACCGGCCGAAGAACTCTTCATACCACTCGGCCAGAACAATATAGGCGGCTTCAAGATCTCGGCTTTTCCGCATTCCAACAATTTCCACGGCTCGAACGATGTCGTTTTGGATTCTGTGTCTTTCCAAGTCACGGCGCAAAATGTGATCCTCGACCCGATGGGTTACAGGCTCAGATCCCCCGAAGACCCCTCACTTTTCGCGACGTGTAACGCAACGACCGCCACGGGGCTGATAACGGTCACCTGCCCGGATCTCCCTGAAACCACCATCCCGACGCATATCGGCCAGGGGAATTACCGTACGTATTTTCTGCAGGGAAATATAACGAACAATGAAGTAAGCCCCGGTTCTTCGCTTCTGCAAGTCACTCTTCCGGTGCTTGGCCGGCGGGGCACTCCGAATTCCGTTTCTTGGACCGACGAGAGCGGGCTGTTTGACTGGGTTGATACGGAGGAAACGTACGTAGATTTGACGAGGTACAGGAAGAGATGAAACATTGTGTGTGGAATTGCCAATCAACCTCTGAAAAATTGTTAAATTGCTAAATTGTTAAATTGTTAAAAATGCATGCAACGTGCGTAACGCATGCGACCTTCGACCAGCTCAGGTCGCCCGGAATGACACACATGATTGTGCCAGATAAGGTCGCCCTGAGTTAATCGAACGGGCGAACAGTTTAGCAATTTAACAATAATCATACCACTTCGCGTTTAAAACGTTCTTAATCAGACGCGCTGGCGGTAAGGAGTTCTTGGCTTGAGTAAACGCTACGCGGTACGAGATGATGCCGTTACGAATGACCGATTAGTTATGTTTTAAATGCAAAATGGTATCAGATGAAATTCATGTACAATCTCTTAGGTGGAAAACGATTCTCTCTCCTCCCACGTCGGCCGAAGCCACCATGCTGGATTAGAAATCACGCTTTCCGCGCTCGGCGGATTCGCGGCTTCTTTTTTGATTTTCCTGGTTGCAGCTCGACAGAGCAATACTTTCCGCGGCCAGCTGATCGCGGGAGATCCGGCGGTAAACCGCCAGTTCCCCTCGACTCTGAATACGATGCAGACAGCTCTGTCCGGCGGAAACCCCATCGCCTCGTCAATGACTTCTTACGGGTTTTGGGTGGCCGTGATAATTTTCGGATCGGCTTTGTCTTTTCTGATTTTAAAACTTTTGCGAAGGTACGTTTGAAATGAAGCATCGAAAATATTAAAGAAAGTTAGATTAATCTTTCTGCTTTTATGCCTGCTTCAGACTCTCCCTCGCGAGAAGGCATGCTCCCCGCCTGGCGGAATCATCCAATATCCCGCAAGTCACTTCGGGCAACGGATAGCCTGTAAGAAGCCATTTTTTCAGCACGTCCCGAAGCTCATTTAGATGCGGCTTCAGCGCGCGGCCAACGCTGCCGCCGAAGACAATTATGGAAGGATCGATGGAATGCGTGAGACTGGATACGAGCCAGGCTATCTCGCGGATCATTTGGCCGCGGAGTCCGGCACAGGCATCCCCTTCCAGGTAGTCTCGAGGAGTTTTTGCCTTTGGACAGCGGTTTCTGAGGGCCGTACCGGAAAGGAACTGTTCCACTTCCCCGCGAAGATTGCGGGTGTCGAATGGCGGGTCGCCGGGTTTCAGAAGCATGTGACCCAGTTCGCCGGCATAGCCGTGCGCCCCACGGAAAAGCTTGCCGTCGATGACTATTCCACCGCCGACGCCGGTGCCGAGAGTTATGCCTATGACGATCGCACGGCCTTTCCCTGCGCCGAGTTTGGCTTCTGCATAAGCAAAACAACTCGCATCATTTTCTAGATTCACTTTCAAGCCGGTATGCGTTTCGATCTCGGATTTGATATCCGTGTTTTCAGATCCGGGGATATTCGGCATCGTCAGAATCCTGCCGCTTTTGGCATCGATCAGTCCCGGTACTCCAAGTCCGATCGCAATCGTATCGTCGGTTTTCATTGCCCGTATTTCCTCAACAAGATTTTTTGCGACGGCTGCATAACCGCGTTCGGCGTTCGTGGGAAGAATTTTTTCTTCAAGCCTCTTCAGTGTCGCGAAATCGTAGAGGCCCAGCGCGGTCTTGGTTCCGCCGAGATCCACGCCGAGAATTGTTCCTTTCTTTTCCATTACAGTGGAGAATTGATAATTGAGAATTAATTTTCATTTTTCAATCGCCTGCCCCTCGAAACTTTGGCGAAGCGGGGTCAATTGTCAATTCCTTAAGTTTCGCCGCATATTGCAACACCGTTTCAACGAATATCGCATGGCTCCATGTAAGCGGTGCGACGGATAGCGGCGCGCCGGTGAGCGGATTCACCTGCTCGGGCAATATGCCCGCTTTCGACGCCCGGGCGGCGACCCACTGTAGATCCTGAAGCGGGCGGGCAAGCTCGGCTGAAGTTTTGGCGGCGGCTATGCGCCACTGGGCGAACCAAAGCGTAGTGATTATCCACGGATTTCCAGGCACCTCTCCGGTCGGCGGTGTAACCGACTGGTAGTAATCATTCATATATCGCGCCATGCCGCCTACATCCGAACGGACTGTCAGTGCTTTTTCGAGCCGCTCAATGGTGGTCACGACGCGAGGATCGTCCGGCGGCAACACATCGAACATCCAGACCAGGCCGGTAGAGGCGTCCGGGGTCGTGTCCCGCTCGACAGTGGCTCCTTTTTCGCGCTTGATTTTCTTCATAAAACTTTTTGTCTCACCGTCGTAAAGATGGAAAAGTAGCGCTTCCGTCATCCGATCCGCGGCCTCCCGGTATCTGTCTGCATGCCGGTAATGCCCGAGCGCCGCCGAGATATTGGAAGCGCTCCTGAGCCCGGCGCAGGTGGCGGCCGTGGTATAAGTGAAAATCCCGCGGTGTTCCTCCCACAGATCGTAACTCGGGAGCGGCAAACCGGTGTCCGGTTCGGTGTAACGCACGAGAAAATCCGCCGCTCCGCGGATGAATTTCTGGAAAAGTGAATGTAAAAATTCGAAATCCTGCGTCTTTGAGAAATACCTCCAGACAGCCAGGAGCGGCAATGCCGTCTCGTCGCCTTGTATGGGCAAAACGGATTGGCGGCCGCGGTACCACGGATGCCACGAGGATCCGGCTGAACCGTCGGGGTTGTATTTGTGCAGCAGATACCCGTCACTGGTCTGCGCTCTTACGCAGAAATCGAAAAATCTCCGGACTACTTCGGTCTGCCCGGCAGCCGTCAGCGCCATCGAAACGAAGGCTCCGTCTCTCGGCCAGACATAAGTGTAGGTGTCGCGGTTGAACTGCATTATGTCGTGGTCGTTCGCTGCCAATATGCCTCCCTGGTTGTCGATCTGCGTCCGGATGGTCAGGAGACTTCTGTAATAAAGATCGGTTACTTCTTTCGGCAGGGCGACTCCCGGATCGGTATGCGAACCGACCCAGCCCCGCCAGTAGTTGCGGGCAGACTGCTTCACCTGTTCGGGCGTCTCTTCCAGCAGGAAATGCTGCAAGGCATGGACTTCCGAGATCTTCTTTCCGGCGCAAACCCACTGGTAAACCCACGCGTTCCGTTTCCCGCCGACCAGACAATCGATTTCAACGGTTGAGTCCACCGAGCCCTGCTCGATCGGATACCGGCTGAGTATCCCGTCTTCGGCATCGCGCCAGGTCCCTTCCAGGCCGCGATAATTGGATTTGCCGATTGAAAAAGACGTGAGTCCGGTATGGTCGATGTGCGTCTCGTCTCTGCTGAGCGGATGAAAATCATCCGGGATCTCGCTCGAGAGACAGTTGATCGGATCGCTCGCAGAGCCGCCGACCAGGAAATACCGATGCTGGCGGTAATGTATGACGCTTTTCGTATGCGGCTCAAAAAAAGCCGTGTCTTTTTGTTTGTCCCCGTACAGATAAAAATCATAATTGAAAAAACATTTGATTTTTTTCTCCGAGCCGTCCGTGGTATGCAGCCGGAAGGACCGGACCAGGATGTTTCGTATCGGATCGACGAAGTCCTCCGAAAGTATCTCGAGCCCCAATTTTTCGTTAAACATTTTTGACGATGACACCAGTGACGATTCGGCATATCCCGGAGTGATGACCCAGGAACCGTCCCCGGTCCAGGAAAATCCTTTTCCCTCGACCATGAACCCGAGCCGGTGGAATTTTCCGTACGTCGTATGATCTTCTTCGCCGACATGCGGATAATAAAAATCCCTGAGCTGCAGGAAGTCGTCGAAAGTGGCGAGGAGGGAGCCGTTGCCGAGGACAAGTGAGCGGGGCATGGGGATTTTTGTTTTTAACGATTCATAGAAGATAGAAGATGTAAGACGTAAGATATAAGTCTACTTCTCCCGTCTTACATCTTCCGTCTTACATCTTTTTTCAAGTATCAACCTCAGGTCTTCCAAAGCATGACTAAACCTCCGGTAGGCTTCGTATGGCGATTCGTACGGGCTGAAGTATTTGTGCACGTCGCCGTCGTTCCAGTATTTGGTCGATAAATAATAAAAATGATCGGATGTCTGCAGCTTGCGCCAGGTTTCCAGTATCTCAGGATCACCCGCTCCGCGCACCGACCTTTCCAGCGCATACAGTCCGTTTATCGCGGCTGCCTGCAGATGGTTCGAACACCAGGCCGACAGGTCGCGTTCGATGTCGGCCCAGGAAACGACGTCGTGGGCATCGAACGTCCCGGTTTTCTTCCGGCCGAATCGGCTGACCACTTGCGAGGGAGTCAGGGTTGAAATCCCGCGTTTTTCGAACTCGGCCGGCAGAGCCTTCAAAAACTCGAATATCCCCGTCTCGGCCCACTGGTGTTCGCCGAATGTCTCGAAATCCATGAACAGATTTACGCTCTCGCCGCCCGATGAACGGATCCAATCTGCGAAAGTGTCGGCATGAAGCGGATACCCCGGCCATGTCCGATTTGAAAACCGGAAAGCGATGTCGTCAGACAGCCGGTAATTCTTGAGCAGAGTCTTTATCGCCATGGCCGGTTTGGGGTGGATTTTGTGTTTGGCGATCAAACGTTCCGTTTCCTTCGGCAACCGAAATTTTGGCGGACCGTAGAGATAATTGGGGCTCCGGCCGCTCAGCAGATGATCCGCGCCTTCGGCCAGTATCCCGCGAAATCCCAGCTGGCGCGCGATTTCTGCGATTTCATTTGAGTAAACCAGCTCGGTATTCCGGAAAACTTTCGGTTTTTTTCCGAATATTTTTTCGATGGCCTTCGCATGGCTTTTTACCTGCTGGCAAAATTCTCCGAGCGAATAAATCGCCGAAAGAGAGTGGTAATAAGTTTCGGCCAGGAACTCGACTTTGCCGGTATCGGCCAGCGCCTTGAAAGAATCCAGTACATCCGGGCCGAAGTCGCGGCACTGGTCCAGGAAAACGCCAGAAATCGAAAATGCGATCCGGAAATCCGGGAACATATCCAGCAATTGTTTCAAAAGCGCATTGGCCGGCAGATAACATTTCCCGGCGACTTTTCGGAATATCGCCCGGTTCTTTTCACAATCGAAATATTTTTCGGGCATGATGTGCCCTATGTCCGTAATGCGCAAGTCCGAAAGACGGTAAGGCTGGTGGACCTGGAAATAGAAGCAAACGGACGGAACCGGATTTTGAGGCTGTTTGTTTTTCATTTGAGAAATTGATAATTGATAATTGAAAATTGAGAATTACGGGTGTTTGAACCTGAGTTTTTTGTTTCTGAGATCATGAGATACGTTTTGATTTGAATAACTCGAAATAATTCTCAATTATCAATTCTCAATTTTTCATAAATCGCAAGGATCTTCCCCGCCTGCCTATGCCAGGTTAAATTGCTCAAAACCCGGCCAGTCTGGGCGCGCATTTCACTTCTGAGCGGTTTTTCGCGCAGCACAGTGAGGATCGAGTCCGCCATTTTGTCGATATCCCAGAAATCCACGATCATCGAATTGCGCACTACTTCGGATACCCCCGACTGGCGGCTCAGGACTACCGGCGCCCCGTGGGTTATGGCTTCCAGCGCGACAAGCCCGAAAGGCTCGGAAACCGAAGGCATAACGAAGCAATCGGTTCGCGCATAGAGTTTCCGGGCCTCTTCATTCGTCACGCGGCCGGCAAAGATCATCGACTCGGTCAATCCCAAATCAAAAGTTTCCTGTATCAACTGCGGCAAAAGATAACCTTCACCGGCCACGACGAACCTGACGGCAGGATCGATTTCATGGACATTTTTGGCCGCACGCAAAAAATAAGTCACGCCTTTCTGGACCGTCAGCCGTCCGAGAAACAGCACCAGCGGATGCCGCTTTGAGTCATCCGCAAGCCTCGGAAACGGCCGGGTATCGAATGTGCCATTGTGCAGGACCGTTATCTTGTCCTCCGGAATCCCGTATTCGCGCATAAGAATATTTTTCGTATAGCCGCTGACCGCAATGACATGATCGGCTTTTTTCAGTCCCTGGATTTCCCTGCGCATGATCCAGCAGTTCGGCTTAAATTCCGTCCGGTCCAGCTCGGTGGCATGCACGTGCGCCACCATAGGTTTGCGGTGGTAGGCGGACGCGCGAACGCCGGCTTCGAGAGTCATCCAGTCATGAGTGTGGACGATATCGGGACGGATTTTTTTCGTGAGCTCCGTCGCAACGGCGGTATATCGCTCGACTTCGGCCCCCAGATTGTCGCCATAAAGTTGCGGAGCCGGCTCGCTCCCCTCGGTGCTCAGGCGCAAGGAAAAAGTCTGCCATGAATCATACGGTTTTAGTTTGGTTCGGATCGGGATGATAGTTTCCGAACCCAAATCATCGGGAGACAAAATCGTCACACCGTTTTCCTCCGAAGCGTCATGCGGCAAAACCAGCGTTACTTTCGCTCCGTGATGCAAAAGCCCGCGCACTATTCCCTGACACGCCACCCCCAGTCCGCCGCAGTGGACCGGCGGGTATTCCCAGCCGAACATGAGGGTATGCCAGGACATGGTTTTTTGTTTTTTTCCGCGCACGCGGTAAATCTGATTATTTTAGCAGAAATATCAGGTTTTTTCCAGATCAATTTATGTAACTGCTCACTGACCATGAGGGGTGCTGCCAATCTGGCCGCCTCACCCCCGGCCCCTCTCCCGCTGCGGCCCTGGAGAGGGGAGCTCCGCTTCACCTCCGAATGAAGTGTGATACGGATTCCTCTCTCCCCCATCGGGAGAGAGGTGCCCCGCTCCTTCCGCAGAATGGGCGGGGCGGAGTGAGGGCGAATGGCCGCAAGGTCATACCACTTCGCGTTTAAAACGTTCTTAATCAGACGCGCTGGCGGTATGGAGTTCTTGGCTTGAGTAAACGCTACGCGGTACGAGATGATGCCGTTACGAATGACCGATTAGTTATGTTTTAAATGCAAAATGGTATCAGTGAGCAGTTACCATCTAAAGATTGACATAATTTAATTTTTGACGTATATAAATATACTTTTATGGAAGATTCTCCCGCATCAACACCGGTCGATATTGGGGCTGTTCTCGGAACTCTCGAGACCCTCTACGCTGGCTTGCGCAAAGAACAGAAAATCGGCAATACGGAAAACCCCACACTGGCATCCCTTCTTCAGGCAACCGAAGCAATTCATGACAGGATTACAGCCCTGCAAACCCAGGCAACGGATCAGCCGATAACACTCGATGACGCAACCGATACGGTTCTCGAGGTACCGATAGGTGTTCCTGTTTTGCAGGCGATACAACGCCGATCGGCACAAACTCATACCCAACTAACCGCACTCCTTTCCGGAGCAATCGAACGGGCATCAGATTATGACCGGTCTTCACGACTCAAATCGTTGGAAGCAATCGGTGAGCTGAGTGAAGGTTTCCAGCTCCAGGGCGACCGTTTCCTTGCGAACCTGGGCCGGATGTCCGGGCATTCCACACGACCGCGACATGCTTCGCCCGACCGCACACGGGTCGGTGAAATCTGCCGCCATGTGGAAGAATGCTACGGGCAGGAAACCGCAAGCATGATTCCCGGACTTATACTGCTGGCCCATGATGATATAGATGCGATTGACCGGCTCTCCCGCGTGTGGTGCCGGGAAGGTAAAGAACATGTAGACCCGGCACATAACCCGTTCAACGTTTTAGCCAAGTTCGTCGCGATTGCCAGCGATGTGAGCCAGGATGTGATCACCCACAGCCTGCATTTCGGTTCGCATTCACCAAAATCGCGGATCAAAGACCGCTCATTGCAATCGGCCGAACTTCATATCGGAAATGTCCTGCAGCAGATCATAACCTCGGGAGAGCTCGCCATGATCGAAGAAATTGAAAGTGAGGCCGTCACGGACAAGCTGCTTACTCTGCTGGCGGAATACAAATCGCCGGTGTCCGGGGTAGAAAAGCGACATCCGTGGTTCTGGGCGGAAAATCTCGGAAAGAGCATCTATGATCCGGAGCAGATCCCAACACTTCTGACTCCCGAGATCCCTCGGGCACTTCTGGCGCAGATCCTGACCGATCTCAATAACCTCGACGCTGTCCAGCGCGGCCTGGTCGATGTCCCAAACGAAATCGGCAGACGTTCCCCTCAGGAAGACCCCGAGGTTAATGCCGAACAATATGCAAGAACTGAAGCACTCAAAAGAATCTCCCCCCGCATGTCACTGGGCGAGATATCCATCCCGCCCGAACTCGGCCTGCGTCTTTTCAATTTCTCACTGCTTCAGGGCGGGCCGACCGAAGCATCCGAACATTTCGCCAGATTGATCGAGACCCTGCGCAGGAACCATGCAGGGAAAGGCGATAAGCACCTGCCGCTTGAGCGGGTAATGTTATTCCGGACTCTCACTACAGTATTTCATCGCGAGGACCGGTGTCTGCCGCTGGATCTGCCGCTTACCGCGACCAAGTACGACGGGAGCACGCCCCGTGAACTATTGATACAGCTCTGTAATGCGGTATTTCCGGCTGACGTCATCCGGGGAGTTGAAAGAGTCAACCGTCTGACGCCGGTTGACGAAGTCTATTCGCCTCCGGATTCGCTCAGGGCAGGTCAGGAATCTTATTTCGATTCTGCGACAGTCGGACCTGTGAGAGAATATTACGCTGAAGCTGCGAGAAGATGGGTCGATTCCCTCAGCGGACGCTATCCCGACAGATTTGCCGTTGCCTGTCGCACGCTCACCAGAGCCTGCACCAGGTATTTCGGCGTCGAGCACATCGATCCATACACCTGGTTGCAAAAACCACAAAAGCCCATCGGCACCCGCGGTCAAAGGTACATGACCTGTCCATTTCCATCCGCCACCACCGGCGTTCAGGCACTCCTGGAGCAGCTTGAGCCGAATGTAGACCAGCGACGGGTCGTGATGACCAACCAGGAATATCCCCGACTGGTCGGCCGCAAAGATCAGCATATCGAGAAGGGCGGCAGAGTCGCCGATCTGAAGATCGTGTCGCTCTGGAATGACAATGAACAACGGCTGCGCAGCGCCGAGGAACTGGCCGACGCTCTCCTGGCGGTAATCGATGATACGACGACTCTGGTGATCATCAGCTCACTAACCCGTTTCGGCGAAGTCCCCTGCGGAAGCGTTCAGGGACTTGGCCTGGCACTGAAAATCGTGCGAAAAAAAAGGGAGGGAAAAAGACACGTACCGATACTGATCGACGGGGCACAGGCTCTCTTTCGGCAACGCGGGGTCAACCAGTTCAATACCCTTTTGCCCGATCTCTGGCTCGGCAGCTTCACTAAGATCGCCGGCGCCGGCCCAGGCGGCCTTCTGTCACTGCGCAACGGAACGACTACCGGCCTGGATCATGGGCAAACGTTCGACTATGACGCTTCCACTTCCACTGTCCCGCTCGAAGGGCTATTCATACTGGAACGGCTCATGCACAACGCATCACTGCGCGGATGCAACACCCGACACTATAGCGATGCTCCCACATTCGGCCCGGACGGTACAGCTCAAATCAACGAAGACGAAAACCTCGACTGCCTGAGGGAATTGACCCGCCTGACGATCGACCGGGCTTCAAGGCACGGGGCACGCGTCTGGGGCGAGATTAAACGGAGAAGTACCGTAGAGCCGGAGGCTCTGGCAAGGCAGCTTCATACGGTCTGGCGAAAATTGATAGAACAGGATGCTTCGGGAAACACACAGCACACAAGAATGATGCTTTATCACGCCGGAAAGCAGGCTGACCGTGCACGCGGACCCGATGCCGCCATACAGCAACAAAGACTCAGGACATTGGAAAACATGACAGGCGTGCCTCATTTCAAGTCACTGACCGACGAGCAAACCGATGCTTTTGGCAGCGCGCTTTTTGGTGCGAATGTTCTGAGCCCGAGCCATACGAACTTCGAATCCTACGGCGGTATCGTTACCGTTTATTTTCCGTCGATAAGTGGCATGGCAATCGCCGCCGAACTGCCGAAATACCATTCGACCAAGCTGGCCGCGTGCGGACCGAGAGGCCGCTGCACCCGGTTCGGTCTGGATGACCGGCAAAAATCGAAGGCTATCGGCGATCTTTATGAAGCAATCGAAAAAACCCAAGCCCATCATGCATTGGCAAGGATCGAGCATCGGGGACCGCAAAGAGCGATATTTGATCTGTCCGCTGAGGGCACTAAGGATCAATAACCGCCGAATAACACCGCCGATTTGTCATGGAGTCTTCTGGCACGCGGGTAAAGAACGTTATACAGTGTGCCCGTGAAGCTCGAAGATGTGCTTGCCAATGTCGGCTTTGCGGAGGACGAAGCCATGGCTTACCTGGAATGCCTGCGGCTCGGTACGCAGGACGTACCGACGATCAGCCGGTGCCTAAGTCTGCCGACACGCACCACACTGACCGTCCTGCACCGGCTCCACCGGCGCGGGTTTTTAAGCCGGTTCACCGGCGACCGTGAATTCTATACCGCTGAACCGCCGTCGGTGGTGCTCAGCATCATCGAGAACGATCACCATGAGAATAACAAACACATAACCGAATTCCGCCGCGCGCTGCCCGTGTTTGAACGGTCGGTAAACCCCGCATGCTCCAAACCGGAAATCGCGCTCTATCAGGGAAAAGAAGGAGTCATCGCCGCCTATGAGGACACACTGCGCTCCGGCACGGACATCCTGGCCGTGACTTCCATCGACGACACGGAGACTATTCTGCCGACTTATGTGCCGATGTACTACAAACGCCGAAAAGCGGCCGGAATTTTGATCAAAGCCATCTTTCCGGATTCGCCGCTTTCCCGGGCCCGACAGGCACTGGACAAGAAAGAGCTCAGAGTCAGCCGGTTGGTTCCCCGTTCGTTCCTGAAAAACTTCCATATCGAGTATTACATTTACGACAACAAAGTCTCCTACTTCTCGGTCAAAGAGCAGCTGGCGGTCATCGTGAAAAGCAACTTCATCGCCAGCTCGATGCGGGCGATTTTCGACGTACTCTGGCATATGTCCGAGGAGTACACCCGCAATCATCCTTCGCGATCCAAACGCCGGCGGGCGTGAGTTTTATAAACCGCATAGCAGGCCGAGCCGATATTGGCGACGGCGTCCATTTCAGATGTCCGGATCTGGAACTCGACGACCGCCCCGCGAAGACACGACACCGTGGTATGGATGCTCCGGTAACCGTTGGGTTTCGGCGAGGCGATGTAATCTTTGTACCGCTCAGGAAACGAGCGCCAAAGCCAGTGGAGCAGCTCGACCGCCTGGTAACATTCAGCTGTGTTCCGGGTGATGATCCGAAACCCGAAAAGATCGGTGATGCGGCTGAAACTCTTGCCGAGTACGAGCATTTTCTGATGGATGCCGTAAACGTTTTTCCGGCGGCACAGCACCCTGGCATGCGGCAGACCTCTTTGTACCAGATGGTGCCGGAGGACCTGCAGAATCCGGGCAAAGATTTCCTGGCAGCGTTTTTCCTGCCCGGTAAGGAGTGACATCACCAGCATGAAAGTTTCCGGCTCATCGATCTGAAACAGCGTGTCCTCCAGCCGATACCGGAGCTGCCAGAGTCCGAAGTAATCGCCGAGAATCGTCCACCGCTTACGAAGAAGCGTCCGTTCCTTTAGGCCAAGTTGTCGTGTCCTAATAAGCAAGATCGCCTCCAGCAGAATCAGCGCCGCCAGATCCGCATTCAATGCATCCCGACGGGCCTGTTCCAGCGAAACCAGCCACCCGATATTTCGAACGGAATCGACTGCCTTGCGCTTCTGCCCGTACCACGACCGTCCGACAAGTTTTGTGAATTTCTTCCGGCCGGCTGTCAGTTGCTCTGGGTCCCCCGTCAGCAGGAATGCATTTTTAAGATCCGGAGAGACAAACTCCTCCGGTAATTCCTTTAGTATCGCGTGCTTCTCCCGGACAAGACTAAGTGTCCGATTTTTGGCTTTCGTCGGCTTGGAGATGACGACCGGGGATCCGGATTGTCCCATGCAAAAAGAAACTTGTTCCTAGGATGCTCCGCTGTCAACAAATGTTTGCGGTCAAAACAACCTGGGCCCCCTAATCCAACGAATTACGGCGTGCGATGGCCATGATATTGTCATATATGACTTTTAATTGTATCATATACTTTGACACGCTTGTAAATTCATATAATCTTTCTCAGCCAATATGGAAACCAAAACACTGATTTTGCCAATACCGACGGTACATGGACTGCGAATTCCGGTAAGAATTTGTACGTGGGTTAATCGAATAGCGGAAAGAGTTGATTCATCCCTTCAAGTAACTTTGAGAGTAAACGGTACCATACAGACTGATGCCAGAAATTACATGGGAGTTTCCATGCTTGACGGCGTATGGGGTGAACACCTGACTTTGGAAGTGGATAATGTGCCACCCGACAAGGAAAAAGAAGTCACTTGGATTTTGGAACAAGGTCGAGAGGAAGTAAGGAAGGTGCAGGCCGGAATAATGGTAGACAGACCTTAGCCAAGCCATTTTACCCGATAAACAATTCCCGCCTTGTCATCCGTGAAGTATGTCAGTCCCCCGGTGCGTACGAGGATATCCACCGGACGGCCGCTTATATTCCCGTTTTTTAACCAGCCGGAAATAAATTTGAAACTCTCATCCCGGATCTGCTTTCCATAACACCATGGCCAGCCGTAATTTTTACCCGGCTCGATGATGTTTATTTCATCCGGAGGTATGTGTCGCATATCATACCACTTCGCGTTTAAAACGTTCTTAATCAGACGCGCTGGCGGTATGGAGTTCTTGGCTTGAGTAAACGCTACGCGGTACGAGATGATGCCGTTACGAATGACCGATTAGTTATGTTTTAAATGCAAAATGGTATCACCTGGTCGCGCTGGTTGTTATGGCTATGATCATCGGGATATGGCAATAACAGGTTCAATGAATCATAATTAAAAAAATTCTGCTACGATTGGCATACCGTTGGGGAGTCGCCAAGCGGTAAGGCAACGGGCTCTGAACCCGTCATGCGGGGGTTCGAATCCCTCCTCCCCAGCCACTAGCTGCTCGTGTAAATAGACCCACTTGCCTATCCGACCTTCTTCATCTCCTGCAGCAGTGCCCGACGATTCTTAAACCTCACCTCCAATTCCTTCATCACAGCGTCAACCTCCTTCTCATATCCGTGCTTCCGAAGTCGCCGGAGGAGGCGGCAAATCTCTTGGTATGTCGCACGTCCCGTGCTGTGAACCAGATGGTCTCCGACGGATGCCGCTACGAGCTCTGTGAACGCGTCGGGGAATTTGTCCATCATCGTTTCTTCATACTGAAGCAGGAAGTCGTATGCATCGCCTAACGGAACCGCAGTACTCCGAAGACGTTCGCACTCGGCGCGGATGCACCCGAGGAATTCGTCCCACTGCTCTTCCTCGCGGTAGATGTCCAGAAGCGCATCGGCCGCATGTTTCGCCTTGATCTTGCGAATAGCGGCATCGTACGCGCGCTTCCATGATGCGGCATCCGCAAACGACGCCTTCCATCTGCGATACTCCTCCATCTCGTAGCGGTCGAAGAAGAACCTCTCGAGGAACGCCTGCTTCGCTTTCCAATCGCGCTCTTTGTCGGCGACAGTCACCAGCCATTCTTCGAATTTCCGGGACGTGCCGGGGTGGCCTTTCTTCTCCGCGATGGCTATCCCTCCCTTGGCGGTCTCCTTCGCCTCCGCGTATTCCCCGATCCCGACGAGATGCTCGATGTACTTCAGGCGGACATCGGGGTGCTGCAGATGACCGCGCATGAAGGAGATCGCTTCGTTCTTCTTCCCGACGGCCTCGAGGAGCATAAGTGTCAGCTCGGCTCCCACCTCGAGGTTCCGTTCTCGACGGTAGTCATCAACCTCTCCGCAAAACTTGGCCATGCCATCGTGGGCGGGCGCTTCTGCGCGGGGAGGAGGATCGTGCGGCGAGAGCAGGACGCGGTCAATGGCATCTCTCACCGACGTCTCGCGCTCGCCGGGTAGTACGAGAGTGAGAGCGACGCGGAAGAAATTGTCGTCATCACCCCATCCGTCGTAGATCTTTCGTCCGGCCTGCTCAAGGCAGTAGCGGAAGAGCTCTTCTCCCAGAGGATCCTCGCGCTTTACTTTCGCGGCGATGGTTCGCAGGATGCTCCACCCTTCCTCGATGCAGCCGCCGAACTCGCCGTTGCTGTCGTCCATGCGGCCGAGATCGGGATAGATGGCCTCGAGGAGTGCCTGTCCGATGGGGAGAGCCTCCGCGAGTTTGCCCGACTCAAGGTACTGCTCTGCCGTCGCACAGAGTTCGCTCGCTCCTCTGCTGGCAGTGAAAGCCTCCTCCCATCCGATGAATCCGTGTCGTCCTGCATTGTCCTCCATGCATCCGCGGATCTCGTCGATGTACTCCTGCTTCCTGTCGCCGGAGGTAGCATTCTCCGGCGGAGGAGCGGACCGAAGCAGACGGGAGCGGAAGCTCTGGTCTTCCATCGCTCCCTCGATGACGAGATGGCGGAGCTCTTCAACGCTCAGTTTCTGCGCGGCTTCCTCGGCTTGTTCCCGAACCGTCCGGCCTTTCTTCTGCGGCTTTCCTCCCTTGGACTGCCTTTCCTTCCCTATTCCGGCGTCACCGCTCGTGCGCTCGCGGATGGCGTAGAGAACGGCGATCTCGTGCTTGCAATACTGGCCGAAGTCATAGGGGCAGTTGCAGCGGTGGTGGGAGATGGCGCCGCCCGAAATCGTGACCGTCGTCTCGTATACCTCGGTACCCTCGACGAGCGCTCTCCATCGGCCGTCATCGATCTCTTCGAGGTCACGAACATGGCCACCCTTGAAGTAACGCTGTCCGCGCTTCACGATTGTCTCATTGAGTTCGTCGTCGAAGGTAGCAAGTGTGGGCATGGCATGTTGTCAGGAATATCAGCCGCAAAAGGAGTGGAAAGATGTGAGGAGAGTTTCCGCCTTCTTCGCAGAAAGGATGTCTGTCCGGGTCAGAGCGTCGACAATGCGTTTCCTGCCGTTCTCTGAGTCCGGCCATGGCCTTCCTCGAGTAACGTGCAATACCGCGAAGTACGCATGTCGCATCCAGTCGTCAATTTCAGGATGGAGATGATGGAACTCCTTGAAAGGTAGATCCCCCGAGGCCTCGAAGAACACTGCAAACATGATATCGAGGAACCAGACGATTGCCGCATGTTCCTTGGTCCCCGACTGATGCCAGGAGACGGGCAGTGCGTCACATCCCTCGCCGGAGAGACAGAGATCCTTCATTGCATCGGGGATCAGCCGGTCGTCATCGCTGAGGAGTCCGCCGAAGAAGTATTCATCGCATTCCTCCTGCCATGCGAGGAGGCTGCACCAGAGACACTCTTCTCGCTTTTGACACAAGGAACGCTCGCAGGGTCCGTCATCATGGTAGGTGAAGCCCAGTGCTTCCATGCCCCTGCACTCCTCTTCCTCCGAGGTCGCCGTGCTCATCACTTCATTCACCGCGCCCACCCGCTCTTCAAATTCCCGGGACAGCTTCAGCGCCTTTTGGTACTCCTCGTAGGATGGAAATGCCTTTGGATCGATGGGGGTACCGAAGTCCATACTGGAATGATGAGATGCAGCGGCATTCTACCCTGTGTGTGCAAGAAGCCGCGACTGTGTAGACGATGAAGCATCCGATGCAATATCGGAGCCAGAATCTGCGAGAGTTTCGTATGCCTCCATGCATGTTGAACTCTCATGGTTTCCCTCTGTCCCAAGCCATGAACGTACCACTGACCTTATGGATGTGCACACGAAGAATGGCTTGCCTGTCAGCATATTCGACAGAGTTTCCCATGGTGGCTTCATCAATTGCGTCATGTGCCATTTCCTGTGCGCAAGGATGCTGCCTTCCCACCAACTCATACCATTTTGCATTTAAAACATAACTAGTCGATCATTCGTAACGGCATCATCTCGTACCGCGTAGCGTTTACTCAAGCCAAGAACTCCATACCGCCAGCGCGTCTGATTAAGAACGTTTTAAACGCGAAGTGGTATCACTACAAGTCCAGCGGCTTCAATAAGCCCTATACTCACAATTCTTGTGCGCAAAATGTGAACGCCAAAAGGCCGAAATCGTGTGCCATTTGTGCCACTTCCAAAACCGCCAAGACCCACGTGCCTTCCCCGTTTTTGTTGTCGTCCCCCTCAAACCATCAAGGAATCCGCAAGGGGGTGCTGTGAGACCAGCGTGTTCAGCCATGAACTTTTGGGCTTCATAGAGCCATTATCTATGGTAATGACCTTGTTCGAAAGTAACCTACAAACCTGCTGCAGCAATCACACAACATAACCCTTGCTGTATCCTAGGATCATGGAATTCACCCAAGATGAGATCCGGCAGGGTTATGACAAGGCAGCTCCTTGGTATGATCTCAAGATTTCCATCGTCGAGGGATTGATGGGGATTGCGAGACTCAGGCGAAAGCTTTTGCGAAAGGCAACAGGGAAGGTGCTGGAGATTGCAGTCGGGACAGGGAGAAACTTTCCCTACTATCCAAGAGGCTGTGCGATTACCGCGATAGATCCGAGCCAGCAGATGTTGGAGCTTGCTCATAGGCGAGCGGAGACACTAAAGATGCACCCTCAGCTCCAGACAATGGACGCACAAGCTCTTGCCTTTCCGGATCATTCTTTCGATACCGTCGTTTCCTCTTTAAGCCTCTGTACCATTCCTGATCCCGTGTGTGCGCTCCGAGAGGTGGCAAGAGTATGTTGTCCCGATGGAAAGGCACTTCTCTTGGAACATGGTCGCAGCAACACTCAATGGCTCGCACGTTTCCAAGATCGATTCTCGGCGTGGTATCGCCAGCATTGCGGTTGTCGCTGGAACCACGAACCGCTGCAATTCGTAGAGGATGCAGGTTTGGAAGTATTATCGCATCGACGATCTTTTTTTGGCATCCTGCACATCATTGAAGCGCGACCGGATCAGAGGCTGAGTCAGGTAACAAAGTGATACCACTTCGCGTTTAAAACGTTCTTAATCAGACGCGCTGGCGGTATGGAGTTCTTGGCTTGAGTAAACGCTACGCGGTACGAGATGATGCCGTTACGAATGACCGATTAGTTATGTTTTAAATGCAAAATGGTATGAGATACTATGGTGACAAAAAAGAATAAGACGGAGCCGATGTAAAGGTTATCTTTCCCGCCGCGTTGTTGGAAAGAAAAATCCTGAAAATTCACCTCTTCCGGATCGGAGAATATGATCGGAAGCGTGATGCCGAAGCGCTCTGCACTCTGTTCGACCCCAAGGCGGTTGAGACATAGGATCGCTTCCCGCAGTGCGCGGAGCTGGGGTGACTTTGCAGCTTGGTAAAATCCAACTTTTGCCTCCACTGATCGGCTGCCTCGCAACTTCGGATTCGCGCGACAATAGGACTCATCCATCTTCAGGAGTTCGAGGTAACCTTCCAAAATGGTTCTTTCTAATCCTTCGATGGCTTCTTCCGAGAGTGCATCCGGATGTTGACTCCCTCGCTCCAGCAGACACGAGAGCGCGAAGCTCATCTTATCCGCAAGGTGCTGCGATGCCTGGCAGACGTTGCCGTGCTCGTGAAGAATGTATTTGTAAAGAATGCTAAAAAGGTCGCCAGCGCGCTTTGCAAGAAACGGGAACGTAAGCACCGTGAAACGGAGCGGTCGCAGCGCACTTTCAATCTGAAGATTCGTAGCATCTGGCTGCTCCATCAGATTTCTGCAGAAACGAAAGACGACATCCGTCTCCTCAGGTCTGAAATGCTTGGCAAATCTACCACCCTGTTTTTACAAGTTCTTCAGGACCAACGTCACGCGCCTGCGATCTTCAAGTTCCAGAGTTTTGCGGAGGTCAGCGGGGGGTCTCGGAGCAGCGTGGCATTCTCTTTGTGGATGCGTGCACAATCGGCTTCGTATTTTTTGTAGGAGTCTTCAGACATGCCGGAAGTATAGACCGGGCTTTTGTCCTGCGGAAATTCAGGAGAAATGCAGGCCATTCTATTGGCATTTACGTTCATTGTTGTTAACATTGTGCCATCATGGCGCTTCACAAGAAAAAGTATCAGAATGCCGTGCTCTACCTCTGTCAGGAACTGAGGGGCGAAGTGCGCGGTAAAAAGAAGCTCGCGAAACTTCTCTATTTTATTGATTTTGATTTCTATGAAAAATACGCAAAATCCATTACGGGAGATATCTACAAAGCACTTCCAATGGGTCCAGTGCCCTCTGCGTTGGTATCTGTGACAGAAGAGATGATAAAAATGAAGATATTGGAAGTGAAGAAGGAAAACGAATACGAAGGATATATTCCGACCGAGATTTATAGATCAATCAAAAAGCCGGATCTGTCGATATTCAGTGAAGAGGAAATTCGCATGCTCAAAAGGGTAGTGAAACGTTATGGTCACTTGAGCGGCAAACAGCTGCAAGATTTGACTCACGCCGAGGCCCCATACACTGCCGCCAAGCCGAATGAGGAAGTGCCATACGAATTCACCTACTATCGTGGAACAGATTTCAACGATCTATGATTTCATTCCTGTTCCATGACGGTTTTGAAAGCGAAATCGCCGCTTTGGAAAAGAAGCGCATGAGACATATCAGACAAAGTCTGGAAGGCTTTCAGCAATTGTGCGAGTTCCATTTCCATCCCACTGCGCCGCAACCGAGAATCGCTCCAGGCAAAATTCATCGTGTTACGCAAAACGATATATGGACGATGTGGAAGACAGAACTACCGGTGATCCATTCCGGCTTGCGACCAAATCAATACCCGCGGATATGGTTTGCGCAAAGCGGTGCAACAATTGCCTTCCTCTGTATTGGTTCTCACGTCGATAATTACCGGGATGCTGATATGGATACACTCGCACTCTCCCGAGTCAGCGATCTTTTTTAGATGGAGAGAACACCACCCTTCATCTGGAGCTGACTTTTTAAGCAGCAAAGAATATTTCTCTTCTCGGCTCAAAAGCAAAACTGCGGGAGAAAATTATATTATCCAAACCCTCTTATTTCCACCTCATACCACTTCGCGTTTAAAACGTTCTTAATCA
>Ga0155828_135_pt2 | contig 23500 bp, 14 predicted proteins | sample RifCSPlowO2_01_FD_107482 | JGI IMG/M metagenome (GOLD analysis project Ga0155828, IMG submission 107482) | Candidatus Peribacteria bacterium RIFCSPLOWO2_01_FULL_51_18
TCTCGTACCGCGTAGCGTTTACTCAAGCCAAGAACTCCATACCGCCAGCGCGTCTGATTAAGAACGTTTTAAACGCGAAGTGGTATCACAGTGAAGGTTTCCTCATATGCCACTCCGTAGCCTGCTCAAAGGCATAACCGGCCGTTAGGATCGTTTCCTCGGCCCACTGCGGACCTAGAAGTTGCATACCGATGGGGAGGTTGTTTTTCGAAAAGCCGCAGGGCAAAGAAAGGCCGGGGATCCCGGCCAGTGAAGCGGGGATGGTGAAAGCATCCTCCAGGTAGGCCTGCACCGGATCACCGGTATGCGCGCCGATTTTGAATGCCGGCGTCGGGGCGGCGGGAGTCAGTATGACATCGACTTTTTTGAACGCTTCCTCGAAATCCTGTAAGACCCACGTGCGCACTTTTTGGGCTTTCAGGTAGTAGGCATCGTAATATCCCGCGGACAGCGCGTAGGTGCCGATCATGATCCGGCGCTTTACCTCGTCCCCGAAACCTTCGCTTCGCGCTTGCCGGTAATAATCCACCAGGTCTTCTGCCTTTTTTGAATCGGGGGTATGGCCGTACCGGATTCCGTCATAGCGCGCCATATTCGAGCTGGCTTCGCTGGGCGCGATTATGTAATAGGTGGCGACGCCGTACTTCGTATGCGGCAGATTTATATCGATGATCCGGGCTCCCATTTTTTCGAAAATCTTTGCGGATTCTCTGATGATTTCCGCCACTTCAGGGTCGGTTCCTTTGATGAAATATTCCTTGGGGAGCCCTATTCTCAGCCCTTTAATCGCTTTTCCCAGTTGTTTGGCAAAGTCCGGAACAGGTTCAGCCGAGGTCGTGGCATCCATCGGATCACGGCCGGCGATGGCTTTGAGTATTATGGCCAGATCTTCGACGTTTTTGCCGAGCGCCCCGATGGAATCGAGTGAGCTGGCATAGCTCATCACGCCGTAGCGGCTGGTGCGTCCGTACGTGACTTTTATCCCTGAGCAGCCGCAATAGCTTGCTGGCTGGCGGATGGAGCCTCCGGTATCGGTGCCCAGCGCGAAGATGCATTCATCAGCCGATACGGCCGCAGCTGATCCGCCCGACGAACCTCCGGCGACGCGGCTCAAGTCCCAAGGGCATTTGGTGACTCCATAGCATGAAGTTTCCGTGGAACAACCCATCGTGAATTCATCGGTGTTGGTTTTTCCGATACTGATCGCGCCTTTGGCTTGCAATCTTTTCGTGGTTGTCGAATCAAACGGCGGTAAATAGTTCCTTTTTCTCAGTATATTTGAGCACCCGGTAGTCGGTATCCCCTTTTCGCAGAACATGTCCTTGGCCAGATAAGGTATCCCGGTCAGCGGATGATCGAATTTTCCGATAGAATCTATTTTTTCGGCTTCCTCCAGGGCTCGGTCGAAATTGCGGTAAACTACGGCATTCAATTTTTCATCGACCTTTTCGATCCTTTCGATGCAGGCCTTCGTCAATTCGACCGCAGAAATTTCTTTCTTTTTAAGTTTTTGATGAGCCTGACTTATGGTTAAAGCTGAGAGCAAACTCAAGAAATGTAAAATGTAAAATGTAGAATGTAGAATGATTTTTTATCATTCAAGCGCCGCCGGTTTTTAGAAAATTTTTTCATCCTACATTATAAATTCTAAATTCTACATTCGCGTCAGCCATGAGCATGCAGAACCTGGATCTGGTGCTCGACTACGGGAAGCGGTGAGCATCGGAGCAGTTCATCCGGTTCGGCCTGATTCGGCCGGATTTCGTCGTCGCGAAAGGTGTTTTTCAGCCCGGTTACTTGCGCGGTCGGGACTGTGTCGGTCGTATCGACCTCGCCGAGCATCTCCATGTATTTCAGTATCGCGGAAAGTTCTTTTGCCATCTTTTCCGCTTCCTCCGGCTTCAGATCAAGCCGCGCCAGTTTGGCGATGTGTTGGACTTGGGCTTTAGTAAGGGAGGACATGCGGAATGTAGAATGTAGAATTTAGAATGTAGAATGAACATGGTTACTTTTTCTGAAATCATTCTACATTGTACATTCTACATTATTTATGAAGCTCCTCCGTCTTTCCGGCCGCAAAGTCTGCGAACGGGTGAAAACCAAAGGAAAAGTCTGGAAAGGAAAACATTTCAATGTGAGATGGCTCCCGGGTCCGCCGCGAAATGTCAGCCCGGCAGTTTCCCCGGCGATTTATGTCGGGCTCATAACGTCGGCGAAGCTGCATAAATCCGCCGTGAAGCGGAACAGGATGAGGCGGAGGTGCAGGGAAGCCCTGAGGATTACGGTTGCTTCAATAAATACCTCATTGAAAACGTCTTACCAGTTGCTCCTTCTCCCGCGTTCCTCTAGCCTGTCCGCTGACTTTCGCGAGATACTCGCGGATGCCCGCAATTTTCTTTCCTCAATAAAATAATTATTATTCCAGCTTGCATTTAAAACACTACTAATCGGTTCCGTATAACGGCATCCTCTCGTACCGCGGAGCGTTTCCCCAAGCCAAGCGACAGCTTCTCCAACTCAGCCTGATCAATAACGTTTTAAACGCGAAGTGGTATCAATTATCCAATCAAGTGAATGTCGCCAGCCGGAAACAAATCAAAGGTTTCGACTCTCGAGTTCATCGCGATATTTATCATTTTGTTTTTTTTATCGAACGCGCTTTTGAAGTATTTTTTCCCAGCGCAGTTCGGCGGGCCTCCGCCGGCTGCCCAGGTGACGCTCAAGGCCGAAGCCCAAAAAGTGACTGCCGGCAACGATCCGGTGATATTGATAAAAAACGATACCGACAAAGATTTACCCTTGCCGAAGCGCTGCCCACAGCCTCCGGTCGACATCGCTTACATCGAAAAAAAGGCGGACGGAACGGAAAACAAATCCGACATCATGGCCAACCAGACGGTTCTTCCCTGCCGAGAATTGCAGGTCGTCAGAGCCCACAGCGCCGAACGCGTCGATCTGGCCGGATGGAAATACACGCTTTTCGACAAACCCGGGACTTATGAGGCGGGGCTCGATTTGCCCGAAGGTTTCGTCGAGGCCGGCACCGCTATCCGCATTACGGCCAGACTGACCGTTGCCGAGCCGGGTTTTTTCACGAAACTCTTCAGGACATTCGTCACCAAACCGCTGTTCAACGCCCTCCTTTTCATCGTTTCGTTTTCTCCGGGAACCAACCTGGGGATAGCGATCATCATCCTCACGGTTCTGGTCAAGCTGCTGTTGCTCATTCCCAGCCAGCACGCGCTCGAAGGGCAGCGCAAATTGCAGGAACTTCAGCCCAGGATGGACGAATTGAAAAAGAAATATCCGGAGGACCCGAAGCGCGTTCAGGAAGAGACGATGAAACTCTGGAAAGAAATGAAAATAAATCCGCTGCAGTCCTGCCTGCCGACGCTGCTCCAGTTCCCCATACTTATCGGGCTGTTTTTCGTGATCAGAAACGGCATCAGCGTCGAAACTTCACGGCATCTTCTTTATCCGTATTTTCTGGGTGATCAGATCAGCGTCAGCACGACATTTTTGGGGTTTGACCTGCTGAAACCCTCGGTTTTCGTTTTCCCGCCGCTACTCGTGATCCTCCAGTTCATTCAGATGAAAATGATGATGAAGAAACAGCAGAAAAAGAAAGACGAGATCATCGTGAAACCGGCCGGACAGGGCTTCCAGCTGAAGCTGCCGGAGATGAACCAGCAGACGATGATGCTTTATATTCTTCCGCTCATGATCGGCTTCTTCGCGATCAAGTTCCCCGCCGCCGTTTCCATTTACTGGGGCATCTCGACGGTGTTCGGCATCGTGCAGCAGTGGTTTGTGCTGAGGGAGAAGATCAAGGTTTAAAGTTTGTTGGTTTACTGGTTATGATCCGTTATTTTCCGAAACCGGGACATCGTGTCCCGGCTGTCAATCGAGCCACATTTCAATCGGATCGAGCAATGTTGGAAAATTAATCGAAGTCCATGGCCATTCCATCATATTTGTTACAATTCGGTGCTTTGCGGCATTTCTTTGTACATAAGAGATTGCGGCGCCAAGCTGCTTTCCGGTCTGGATGTGTTCATCGAAAAAGCCGTCCCGCCAGCCTGAAAATAAACTCGAGGCACTCAAAATATTTTTCACATTCTTTGAACTGTTGGTTTTGAAGGATTGCATGAATGAGCTCAAACCTTTCTTCCCGGGGCATAAAATAATGTGCATATGAGTCGGCAATATGCAGAATGCATACAATTGGGCATTTTGTATTGAACGTACGAGACAAAGTGTATCGATGAGAACTTTAGGAACGCCTTCCAAGGTGCACCATTTTTTCTTGTTTTCCGTATTTGTAATCACGTGATACGTTCCAAATTGTCCGTGGCGTTGGGGCATAAAACAATAATACGCTCCGCCGGGACACGATGTCCCGGTTACGGGATTTAAACAAGATAACCTCCAAAGTGATATAATCAGTATGTTTCCCCCTCTCTTATGCTTTCCTTCTCCGACATAAAAAATATTCTGGGTGAAAAGGCCGGCGACCTGCTCAATTTTTCAAATCCGAAAATCAGCCGCGAGTGGCTGCATGTCCCGGGGCCAAATTTCGTCAAAGATATTTTTTCACAGTCGGACCGGAGCAAAGAGATGCAAAAAAATCTGCAGCAGATGATCGACCACGGAAATCTTTCCGGGACGGGGTATCTTTCCATCCTTCCAGTTGATCAAGGTATCGAGCACAGCGGCGGAGCGTCATTCGCCAAGAATCCCGATTTCTTCGATCCGGAGAACATCATTAAATTGGCTGTTGACGGCGGTTGCAATGCGGTCGCTTCGACCGTCGGAGTTTTGGGTCTGATGGCCCGGAAATACGCGGACAAGATCCCCTTCATCGTGAAACTCAATCACAACGAATTACTCACTTACCCGAATAAATTCGACCAGATTATGTTCGCATCCCCCGAGCAGGCCCGGGACATGGGGGCACTCGGTGTGGGTGCCACCATTTATTTCGGTTCGCCGGAATCCGGCCGCCAGATCGTCGAGGTCAGCAAAGCTTTTGCGGAGGCGCATAAAATGGGCATGTTCACGGTGCTTTGGTGCTATCTCCGAAACAGCGGTTTCAAAGTCGACGGCAAAACTTTGCCCGATGGGCTACGCGGGGCAAGCAAGGACTACCACACCGCCGCCGATCTGACCGGACAAGCCAACCATCTCGGCGTGACCATCGAGGCCGATATCATCAAGCAAAAATTGCCGACGAATAACGGGGGTTACAAAGCGCTTAATCCCGCCGGAGGGAAATCCTACGGCAAGATGGACGAGCGCATGTATACCGAGCTTTCATCCGATCACCCGATCGATCTTTGCCGCTGGCAGGTGGCAAACGATTACATGGGGCGCATCGGGCTCATCAACTCCGGCGGCGAGTCTGGCAAAAACGATTTGCAGGCCGCGGTCGCAACGGCGGTGATAAACAAGCGCGCCGGCGGCATGGGCTTGATCTCCGGACGAAAGGCTTTCCAGAAGCCAAAGAAAGAGGGAATAGAAATCCTCAATGCGATCCAGTCCGTGTATCTCTGTCGAGAGATAACCGTAGCGTGAGCGGATATCCGGAGATCGATGAAATTTAGCAATATAGCAATTGGTATCCGTAAAAGGTTTTTAAAATTCATTATTCGTCCCCGCATGTCCCTCCGTCTCTACAACACCCTCACCAAACGCGAGGAAGATTTTGCCCCTCAAAAAGCGGGCATTGTCACCATGTACACCTGCGGTCCGACGGTTTACGGGCGGCCGCATGTTGGCAATTATTCCAGTTTCCTGATGGCCGATCTGCTTCGGCGCTGGCTTGAGTCCGGTCATAAGTTCAAAGTGAAGCATGTAAAAAACATCACCGACGTCGGGCACCTGGTAGCCGACCAGGATTCCGGCGAAGACAAAGTCGAACGCGAGGCCAGGATTGAAAAAATCGATCCGCTGGAAATAGCCAGACGGTATACATGCGAATACCTGGAGGATGAACGCGAGCTGAACTTTCTCGAACCCATGGCCCGCCCCAGGGCGACGGAATACATCGATCAAATGATCCGGATGATCCAGGCATTGATTGAAAAAGGTTTTGCCTACGAAACGGAAGACGGCGTTTATTTTTCGGTCGAGAAGTTTCCTGAATACGGGAAACTTTCCGGGAATACGCTGGAAAACTTAAGCAGCGGGGCGCGCATCGAAATAGACGAGAGCAAGCGTCATCCCGCTGATTTTGCGTTATGGAAGAAAAAGGCCGGAAAAAACGCGAGCCACATTCTGCACTGGCCGTCGCCGTTCGGTGACGGTTTTCCCGGATGGCACATCGAATGTTCGGCCATGAGTGAAGCGCTGCTTGGGTTACCAGTCGATATCCATACCGGTGGCGAAGACAATATTTTCCCCCACCATGAGTGCGAGATCGCCCAGAGCCAGGCGGCGTCCGGCGGGAAGACGTTCGTGAAATACTGGCTGCATAGGAGGCGTATAGATCTGGGGGCCGAGAAGATGTCAAAGAGCCTGGGCAACGTGTTAACAATCCCCGATGTAAAATCAAAAGGCTATTCACCGCTCGATTTGCGCTATTACTTGCTCTCCGTTCATTACAGAACCAATCTAAAATTCACCTGGCGGGGGATGGATGACGCCCGGAAATCCCGTCTCAAAATCATCGAATGGATGGAAGCCGTGGCAGAAAAAAGCATGGCGGCGGTGCCAAGTCCAAAAGGCGAGAGTGACCCGATCATTAAAAAAACTTCAGACTCATTCATGGCCGGCATGGACGGCGATCTGAATACGCCGGCAGCTATCGCGGAAATATTCGGTTTGATGAACTACTTCTATTCAGCCGGGACGGGCAAACATATTTTTTGCCTGGAAGACTTTCGCGGGATGAAAGAATTCATCGAAATGGCGCGCGGCACTTTCGGCTGCTTTGACGAACAGAAGGTGGAGTTACCCGCCGGGATCCGGGAATTGATTTCAAAACGGGAGGCGGCCAGGGCGAAAAAAGACTTCAAGGAATCGGACAGATTGAGGAAAGAAATTGAGAGCCAGGGATACTCGGTGCGGGATACGGGGAAGGGTCATACCATTTTGCATTTAAAACATAACTAATCGGTCATTCGTAACGGCATCATCTCGTACCGCGTAGCGTTTACTCAAGCCAAGAACTCCATACCGCCAGCGCGTCTGATTAAGAACGTTTTAAACGCGAAGTGGTATCAGGAGCTAAAGAGAAGGTAATGGAAGTAAGGAAGGTTTTGTAAACAGTCTCTTCCATGCGGCAAACTTTTTCATTCGAAACATTTTGAGACCGCAATATAAAAACACCATGAATAACAGCTTTGATCAATCGAATTTGAGATTATTAATGATGTCCAATTTAGCGGTACAGGTCATCAAAAATCGGCAAAACAGAGGGAAAAAATGGCGTTAACAAGCGGTCAAATGTCTTATGTGTTGGTGTAACAACCACAGGCGGTCAGCGTTTCTCTGTTTGTATGCAGGAGAGCGCCTCTGACTTGCCACTCAAAAGGCTGAGACGGTAGGATCTCTCCGATCAGTTCACAGGTTCGCCCCGGTTTACCGTGGCGGCGGCGTTGAGTCGCAAAAAGAACCGGTCCGTGCACGTTCCTTTACATAACGGCAACCCCCTGCGATTTAAGAGTCGCTGATCCGGGGTATTCACATTCGTTTTCCCTCCCGAAAAAGAGGGAGGACAAATCGTGCTGTTTTACACAATGACAAGTACGACTAACGTTGTCGCGATGTATACGCTCTTTATGATTAAGGAGACGTTCTCTTCCGCAAAGCGGAGGGGGACATCCAAGTACGGCGACGACTCACGTTTTAAGGAAAGCGTGCGTACTGGCAGGTTAAAAAATTTGCTTTCAACTTTTATCCCTTTTCCTTCTACACCTTATTTATATGAACCTCTCTCGTTTGAAGAAAGTGTTCGCAGGCGTGTCGGCTGCAGCCATCATGTTGTCGCAGGTTGCGACGGCGGTGGCCGCTTATTCCGATGTCCCTGCGGGAGTGTGGTACGAGGACGCCGTCAACGCCTTTGTTGACGCCGGCTACCTCGACTCCTCCCAGACGAAGTTCCGCGGAACCGACAATGCCAACCGCGCGGAATTCGTAAAGCTCGTCGTCGAGCTGAACGGCGGCGTCATCAACACTGCTCCGGCTGTGCCGAGCTTCGATGACGTAGCCACCGGTGCCTGGTACTACTCCTATATGGAGGAGGCCGGCAAAGAAGGCTGGGTCCGCGGTGACGGAAGCTGCTACGGCAAGCATCCGTGTTACGCCCGCCCCAGCGCCAACATAAACCGAGCCGAGGCGGCGGCGATCATCGTCCGCGCCTTCGGTCTCGAATCCACGGGTTCCGCCTCCCAATTCGTCGACAACCCGTCGGGTCAGTGGTTCACGGCCGACATTCAATCGGCTGCCGATCACTGCGTACTCCAGGGTGACGACTCGACAGGACGCGTCCGCCCGAACGACAACATGAACCGCGCCGAAATGGTCGTCATGTTGCATCGCGTCGACCAGGGCCTGACCTACGGCAAGGATTGCGGCACCGCCGCGGTCTCGACTCCGCAGGTAAAGGACGTCGTCGCGACATCGCCCACCGTCGTTGAAGTATCCTTCAATGTCGCCGTGGACGAGACAGCCGCCAAAGACAAGAGTCGCTACACGGTCACCGGTTCGCCGGAGATCCCGGTAGACTCTGTCGCTCTGACTTCCAAAGACACGGTCGAAGTGACCCTGGCCTCGGCAATGGATGCCGGCCACAGCTACACGCTGACCATCGTCGACATGCTAACCTCGGACGGGGTAAAGTTCTCCGATTCCGAGACTTTCTCCGGCTACACATCTCTCGTGCTGGGTGACGGTACTCTCGAAGTAACGCTCTCCGCCAAGAATCCCGTGGGAGACACTATTCCCTCGGGGGCCGCCGGTGTAGTCTTCACCAGCGTCGACCTCACCGCTACCGGTGACGCCGTAACACTCGAGAACCTCACGATCCTCCACGAAGGTTTCGGTGACGCCAGTGACTTTTCCGGCGTTTATGCTTTGGTCGACGGCGCCCGCGTGACCCGCAAGCGCACGATCGATACCCAGAGCTACACCTCTACTCTTCGTTTCACCAAGCCCCTCGTCATCGGCGCCGGCCAGACGATCACACTGCAAATCGCGGGTGATTTGACCACCACGGCCGTGACGGCTTCGGAGCATGCTTTGTCGGTGGAATTGCCGACCGACGTCGTCTCCAATGCCAAAGCGGTGACAGGCAACTTCCCGCTAAAGGGCAAGTCCTTCAAGGTCGCCGCGGTTTCAGCCGGTTCAGTATCGGTTGCCTACCGCACAGTCACCCCGAGCAACATCAAAGTGGGTGACAAAGGCGCCACCCTCGGCAAGTGGGAGATCTCGGTCAACTCAGTCGAAGACCAGACCCTCTACTCGATGACAGTCCAGAACGACGGCACGACCGGGGACGGCGATTTCGTCAACCTGGCCATCCGCCGCTCGGACGGAACGCTTTTGACCAAGACGGTCGGTGCCACTGTCGGCGACTATGCGACATTGGTGTTTGATCCGCCCTTCACGATTCTCGAAGGCGACAGGATCACCATGAACGTCATTGCCGATATCGTCGGCGGTGCCGCCAAAAACGTAAAGATCCACTTTGATGAGACCGGTGACCTCTTCGCCGTCGGCTCGCTTTACGGCTACGGCGTGAACGGACAGCTCTACGGAAGCAACATCCAGCTGCCCACCGAGACTTCCACGCTGCCCTCCACAGTGACCATCGATGCCGGACAATTCACGATCTCGATCGACGGCCCGGTGACGCAGCAATTCACCAGGAAGGACAAGAACGCCGTTTTGTCCTATATTTGGTTCGAAACCGGCGGTGAAGATGTGGATATCGAAGAACTCTATATTCTAATTCAGGGAACGACGTCGACTGGCGCCGCCTTTACCCAGGGCCGCAATGCCCCGGCGGCTGCCAATGCGATAAATGAAGCTCTGGAGAGCGTTGAAATCAGGAACACCACGACCGGCCGCACGATTTCCGGCGTCCGCTTGACTGCCGCTGCCGATTCGGGAACACAAGGAACGGGCAACGGCACCGGCGCTTTCCAGGTTTACCGTTTCGATGACTTCATAGCTAAAGGCAAAGAGAAGTACGAATTCCGCGTAAACTTCATCGACAACAGCGGTGTCTCCACATTGGCCGCTCCGGCCAACGGCGACAAATTCCGCATCCATATCTGCGGTGAAGCCACGCACAGTCTGAACACTTCAAACGACCTGGTGTCCAACACTTCCGGTTGTCTGTTGGGAGGGTTCTTCACCACGACCACAACGGCTTACCAGATGAAGATCAAAGGTGTGTCCACCAATGACCGCGTCGGCGACTTCCGGCCGGGCGGCACGATCACGGGTAACTACCACGAGATCAAGACCGCAGGACTCACCGTCACCGGCAAGGCTACGGCCACGACCGACACGGCTGTATCCAATGCCAAGAACATCGCCCTCCTCCGTTTCGAGGGCCGTGCTTCCGAGGCTGCCGATGTCCTCCTCACCGATCTGATCTTCGAAGCTGCCAGTAGCTCCAGCATGGTCAACGCCAGTAACTACGCTCTCTGGGTCGACACCAACGACGACGGCGTCGTCGACACGATCCTCGAGAAAGGCGTTTCCTCGCAGAGCGGCCAGGTCACCTTCGACAAGATGACCGGCGGCGGATATGTCATTCCGAAGCAGAAATCGATTGTGTTCGAGGTGCATGCCGATATCTCGGCCTCGCTCACCGGCTCAAGCCCGATTCTTTCGATCCGGTTCGACACCGGTTCGACATTCATCCAGGCCGAACAGGTCTCGGATGGCAGCTCGCTCTCCGGCATCCAGGCCAAGAATCCGGCCGCTACCGCAGTTGCCTCTAACGGCAGCTTCACGAATGGAGGCGCTACGGCTGATATTCAGGTTCTGACCCAGTACGCGACGCTTTACACATTGAGGTCGCAGGGTGACCTGTACGTTACCAAGTCATCGACACCGGTACGGAGCCGCCAACTGCTTGGCGGAACGCTGGCCGATGAAATACTGCGCTTACAGTTCCATTCCCAATTTGAGGACGTCGATGTTACTGATCTCGTCTTCAGCTCAAGCGGCGCAGTCAGTTCCAGTAATTTGGCTTCGAACGTTGACCGCCTCGAGCTCTACAAGGTCGGTGCGACCACTCCGTTCGCTACCGCCACCGTCGGTGGTTGCGGAACAGACGCAGTTCCGGGGATAGGCAACGTTAGACCCACTTCCTCGATGTGCGCCAAGATGAAGAATCAGGAATTCATCGTTCCGAAAGGATCAAACACGAACATCCTCGTTCGTCCGAGATTGCGAACCGATGTCGAGGGTGCTGTAACCGGTACCGGGATAGCTCTCTATCTCGATCTCACGCCGAGCACCACTACAGGTTCAGTTCGCGCCCGCGGTTTGCTAAGTAGTAACACGCTTAGTGCGGAAGACGATGACCAAACCGCGGAAGGTGAGGTATTCATGCGTGGTTCGGCTACTGCCGCGACAGGCGCAAGTGCAAGAGTAACTTCCGCTATGAACGCGACTGTGCTTTCGAAGATCACGTCCATCACCAGTGCTGATCCGAACGCCAACGGCACGGCGATACCGACCGGAAATGCGCGTCAGATCGGTCAGTTCAAGTTTGCCACCGCCGCAGCTGACAACCTGAAGAACGGAACCAACAAGTTCACGCTCTCAGGCGTCATCTTCAACGTCAACGCCACGAACGTCTTGCTCGGTGCCGGCGACCAGACCGCTCGCGCCACTTCGGACTTCAAGATCTACAACAAGTCCGATCCGACGACCACCGCGGCCTGCACCGCCAGCCACGTAACCGCTTCAGGTTCGGCTGTCGTCGTAACCTGCGATGCTTTGACTGACACGTCACGCTTCAGCGTCAATACGGCGATTGATCCGGGTTCGGATGCCACGTTCGTTTTGCAAGCCGACGTCGCGAACGGCAAGATTTCGAACTCTTCGACTTCAACGCTCCAGGTTTCGTTGCAGGCATTCTCCGACAGGACTCAGACCGCGTTTTCCAATGCTACCAGCCACGTTGCCTGGTCCGACGTCGACAATGCCGCTCTCACGTCAGCCTCCGTTTTCCGCTGGATCGAGTATCCGGAGACAAGCGTCAACGGAACAAGCTACAACGGATAATTACCAAAGAAATCACTTCTTTAGCCGGCCATCCCGGCAAAGACAAAAAGCCTCCCCGCCATTCGGGGGGGCTTTTTTGTTGCCCCCACCCCGACCCTCCCCCGGATCCGCTTGATACCACTTCGCGTTTAAAACGTTCTTAATCAGACGCGCTGGCGGTATGGAGTTCTTGGCTTGAGTAAACGCTACGCGGTACGAGATGATGCCGTTACGAATGACCGATTAGTTATGTTTTAAATGCAAAATGGTATGAGAGCGGATAGCCGGGGGAGGGGGACAAAAAAATAATTAATTTATATGAAAAAATTCCCCTCTCCCGGCTGGACGCAGGGAGCGAAGCGACCGAAGTCCCCGGGGGAGGGGTCAGGGGTGGGGGATTTTATCCAAGCAGCTTTCTTTTCATCTGCAACGCCCTATAAATCCACGGTCTCAGCACGATCATCTGCTCAGCCGGATAATTTACGACCGTCCCGCCGAACTTGCGTTTGAATTCGCTTATGCCGGCCCAGAGCCGTTTGGCTTGTAGCTTTTCCGCCGGCTCTATCCCGAGCAAGTCATACTTGGTACATCCTTTTGATTTACAAAATCGAATCGCTTCCCACTGGAGCAGATACGGAGCCATCAGTTGACGGTCTCCGTAAGAAGATGCGCCGTAATAATAGATTCCGACCGAGTTCCAAATGACTCCGATAAGCCCGGCAATCGGTTTTCCGGCTTTTTCCGCGATCTGAATGAAGCTTCCCTCGAGGTCGGTCAGAAAACGCGCGTAATGCGATTTTTGCGAGATTTGAAACCCGTCACGTCTGGCGGTTGATTTGAGCATCTCGTAGAAAGAATCGACATCTTTGGTCGATCCTTGCCTCACGGTCACTCCGTTTCGCGACGCAAGCGAAATGTTGTACCTCCCTTTTGGATGCATTTGACCCAGTATTTCCTGTTCGGACATGGCTAGATCGATGATGCGCGTCGCCTCGGCATGGACATGACGGGGGGACAATTGACAATTGACCCCACTTCGCCAAGGCTTTGAGGGGCAGGTAATTGAGAATTGAGAATTAACGAAAGGAGAAAAATAAACCGCGACAGCTCTTTCTTTTTTTGCATCCGCAATTATTGTTTCGAGAAAATGTTGGATTAATTGTTCATTGCCCGTCACCGTCCTCATCCCATCCCCTTCTCCACTGCTGTGGAGAAGGGTGACTTCCGTTGATTTTGCCTGAGATTCCTCTCTCCATCGCAATGGAGAGAGGTGCCCCGCAGGGCGGAGTGAGGACGGTGGAGTGTAATGAGCGGTTACTTCCCCGCTCCATAGCGGTCCTCTCGGTATTTCCCAAGTCGAAAACCCTCCAGCCGTTTTATCTATCACTACAAGAGCCGAAGCCGCGATTTGACGAAAATCTTGATTCTCGTCTTTTGATTCTTGATTCTTTTCGGCGACATAAATCCTCACCTCCCGCCCCAGTGCCTCCTGGTATTTTTTCCATGCCAAGGATTGCCAAAGCGAACCATCCGGATGGGTGTGGACCCAGGATTCATATGATGCCAGAGCTGCATCGTCGCCATTGATCAAGCGAATAGGAATTGACAATTGACAATTGAAAATTGAAAATTAACGTTCTTTCTATTCGTCATTATCAATTATCAATTATCAATTATCAATTATTTTATGGCTTTCAAACTCCCTGTTCTTCCCTACGCCTTCGACGCGCTTGAGCCGCATATCGATGCCCGCACGATGGAAATCCATTATTCCAGACATCACCGGGCATACGCCGACAATTTCAATGCGGCCATCGAAAAACACCCCGGTCTTTTCGAAAAATCGGCGGAGGAAATCATCGCGGATCTCGATATGGTCCCGGAGGATATCAGGATGGCGGTCCGGAACCACGGCGGCGGCTACCTCAATCACAATTTTTTCTGGCAGGTAATCGGTCCGGATGGCGGCGAACCTTCGGGTGACCTGAAGAAAGCCTTGAGCGAGGCTTTCGGAAGCTTCGGGGAATTCAAGCAGCAATTTGAAAAAGCCGGGTTATCCCGTTTCGGATCGGGCTGGGTCTGGCTTATTGCCGAGGGAAAACTCGAAATTGTAACGACCGCCAATCAGGACAATCCCATAACCGAAGGAAAGACTCCGATACTCACGGCGGATGTCTGGGAACACGCTTATTACCTGAAATATCAGAACAAGCGGGCGGATTACCTGAAGGCGTTTTGGAATGTGGTGAATTGGAAAGAAGTAGAAAAACGCTTTACGGAGTCAAAGTAGGCGGATACACCCTGAGCGAGCGAAGCGAGTCGAATGGGTGGAACGTGGTGAATTGGAAAGAAGTAGAAAAACGCTTTACGGAGTCAAAGTAGGCGGATACACCCTGAGCGAGCGAAGCGAGTCGAATGGGTGGAATGTGGTGAACTGGGTGGAGGTGGGGAGGAGGTTTAGCGAAACCCGATGAATAATAATTGTCAATTGTCAATTTCCTCAAAATTCCTTTATTTAAATTGACTTCGGAACCCCGAATAGTAAACTTCCCCCGTCACAGCGGCATCTTCTTGTGTTTTGAGTGCTGTGCCCGTTCCTGCCATCAGGTTATTTGACTGGAACGCGGCACTTTTTTTGTATTCCCACCCTAACCCTAACCCAAGCCCTAACCCCTTTCCGCCATGCCTTCCAGCGCCAAGTCGAAGCCAAAAAAGAAAGCCCAGATTGTAAAAAACAAGCCCTCATCGAAAGGCAAAGCCGTCCCCAAAAGTCCGAAGTCCCGGATCGCCGGCAAAATGCTGGTGGCCGAAGGCAAGCGCGCCGCAAAAAAGGCCCCCGTCCGGAAACAGGAATACTCTTACGATGTACAGCGGGAAATCTTGCCCCAGCTTACCGGATTCAAGCTCGTGAGCTCGGAGCGGGTTCCCCCGGCTTTGAAAGACGCCGATCCGGATTTGAAGCCGGAAATGACACTGGGCGGGAGGGTTTTTCTTACCCGCGACGAATCCATCGAAATGATGCGTTCGCTTATCGACGTGCAGATCAACAGTTATCGCTGGTTTTTGACCGAAGGGCTCTCCGAGCTTTTGAAAGAAATCAGCCCCATCACCGATTTCTCAGGCAAAAAAATGGAACTCAATTTCCTGGGCCACACATTCGACGCGCCGAAATACGATCCCCAGACCTGCAAAAGACGGAACTTGAGCTACGAGGCGGCGATGAAAGCGCATGTCCAGCTGATCAACAAGGAGACCGGGGAAATAAAAGAACAGGACGTTTTTCTGGGGTCGATACCGCTGATGACCGACAGCGGCACGTTCGTGGTCGGAGGCATCGAACGGGTCGTGGTCAGCCAGCTGGTCCGCTCACCGGGTGTATTTTTCTCGGCCATGCCGGATTTCCCCAAGCATCACGCCGCCAAGATAATCCCGAAACGCGGCGTGTGGATGGAAATCGAGACCGACCGCAGAGGGGTGATAACCTGCAAGATCGACCGCAAACGCAAGATCCCCATCACCCAATTGCTGCGTATTTTCGGGTATCCGGCCGATTCCGCCATGATGGACTTGTTCCAGGACGTGGTGAAGTCCGACCGCGATTATATTCTCGCCACTCTCGAAAAAGATCCGGTGAAGACCGTCGACGAGGCTTATCAGAGCATCTACCGCAAGATCCGCCCCGGAGATCTGGCGACGGCCGAAAACGCCAAACAGCTGATCGACGCGTTGTTCTTTGATTTCAAGAAATATGACATGGGCAATATCGCCCGTTACAAGCTGAACCGGAGATTCAGCCTTTCGACCCCCAATGATGAAGGCCACCGTGTTTTCCAGGTCGCGGATTTTATCGAGATTCTCCGCGAAATGATCCGGCTCAATAACGGCGAAGGTTCGCCCGATGACATAGACCATCTCTCTAACCGGCGGGTCCGCTCGGTCGGTGAGCTGGTTCAGAACAAGTACCGGGTCGGCCTGATGCGCACCGAACGGATAATGAAAGACCGCATGACGGTCATGGACATGGAAACCGTCACGCCGACGCAGCTTATAAACTGCCGGCCGATCACCGCCGCACTGCGCGAATTTTACGCGAGTTCGCAGCTCTCGCAATTCATGGATCAGACCAATCCCCTTTCCGAGCTGGGCCACAAGCGCAGGCTGTCGGCTATGGGCCCGGGCGGGCTTTCGCGTGAACGCGCCAGCTTCGATGTACGCGACGTGCATCCCAGCCACTACGGCCGTATTTGTCCGATCGCGACGCCGGAAGGACCGAACATAGGTCTCGTCGTACATTTGGCTTCCTATGCCAAAGTCAACGAATACGGATTTTTGGAAACTCCCTATTATGAAGTCCGGCACACGGTGAAGATGGATCCGGACGCGCTGTTCGGCCGGATCATCGACGTCACTTTGCGCGACGGCCACAAAATAATCGTGAAAGAAGGGGAAAAAGTGGCGACGAAACAGCAGGCTTCCAAAATTATTTCAGCGCTCAGGCATGAAGGCCGGAACGATGTCCCCGTCCGGGCTTACCTGGTCGCGAAGGAGCAGTATATCGACGCCGATCGCGAACGGCATCTGACCGTCGCCGAAGCCAACAGCGAGCTGAATGAAAAAAACGAGTTCATAACGACCAGAGTCCACGCCAGAAAACACGGCGAACCGGTTTTGGCTCACGTCAGGGATGTAACGCATGCCGATATTTCGCCAAAACAGATTTTGTCCGTTTCCACCTCGCTGATTCCTTTTTTGGAGCACGATGACAATACCCGCGCTTCGATGGGCACGAACATGCAACGGCAGGCGGTTCCGCTGATCCGTCCTTCCGCGCCGCTGATCGGCACCGGCATGGAAAGTGTTGCAGCCAGAGCGTCCGGCCATGTCATGCTGGCCCAGGAGGACGGCGAAGTTTTGTCGGTCGATGCCCGGGAAATAACAGTTCAATACCACTCGGGCCGCCGGGTCACTCATGCGCTCGACAATTTCGCCCGCTCAAATCAGGGCACATGTTTCAATATGCGTCCCCGGGTGGAGACCGGACAAAAAGTGAAAGACGGCGACGTACTCGCCGACGGAGCGGCAGTACAGGACGGCGAGCTGGCACTGGGCCAAAACCTGCTGGTGGCCTACATGCCGTGGGGCGGCTACAACTTCGAGGACGCTATCATCATTTCCGACGTTGTTGTGGAGCAGGGTTATTTCGACTCCATCCACATCGAGTCCTACATCACCGATGTCCGTGATACCAAACTGGGTCCCGAAACAGTTACCCGTGACATTCCGAACGTCGGCGAAGGCAAGCTAAAGGACCTGGATGCCGAAGGGATAGTTCGCATCGGCGCGACGGTTCACGAGGGTGACATCCTGGTCGGAAAGATCACCCCGAAGGGCGAAACCGAGCTGACGCCGGAGGAGCGGATTCTTCAGGCGATCTTCGGCGACAAAGCCAAGGACGTGAAGGATTCGTCGCTGCGGCTGCCCGGAGGAGCCGGCGGAAAGGTAGTCGACGTCCATGTCTTCGACCGGGCCGAAGGCGACGAGCTCCAAACCGGAGTGATAAAACAGATAAAAGTCTTCGTGGCCCAGACCAGAAAGATACAGGTAGGGGACAAAATGGCCGGCCGCCACGGAAACAAAGGCGTCGTCGCGAAAATATTGCCGAAAGAGGACATGCCGTTTTTGGCCGATGGACGCCACGTCGACATAGTTTTGAATCCGCTCGGAGTGAGCTCCCGTATGAATATCGGACAGATTCTCGAGACTCACCTCGGTTGGGCCTGCCAGGTGCTCGGCATAAAGCTCGCGACCCCCGCCTTAAACGGCATCGGCACCCCGCAGATTTTGAAATTCCTGAAGCTCGCCGGTCTCCCTTCTGCCGGCAAGCTGCAGCTTTTTGACGGCCGAACCGGCGAGCCGTTCTTGAACATGACGACTGTCGGACAGGTTTACATGCTCAAGCTTCTGCACCTGGTCGAGGATAAAATCCACGCCCGTTCTGTCGGTCCTTATTCTCTGGTCACCCAGCAGCCGCTCGGTGGCAAGGCCCAGCACGGCGGACAGCGTTTCGGCGAAATGGAAGTGTGGGCGCTGGAAGCTTACGGCGCCGCGCACACGCTGCAGGAAATGCTTACGATCAAGTCCGACGACGTGGTCGGCCGTTCCAAGGCCTACGAATCGATTGTAAAGGGCGAGCAAATCCGCAAGCCTTCGACACCGGAGTCCTTCAACGTTTTGGTCAAAGAATTGCAGGCTCTCGGACTCAAAGTCGACCTTCTCAAATTTGCCGATGAGGTGCCGAGCGACGCGCCGGTGGTGAAGCTTGACGAAGGCGAAGCTGAAGTCATCAAGCTCAAAACCCGGTTCGACGAGGAGCAGGAAAGCGAAGATTTGATCCCGGCGACCGACACTATCAGTGATCTGGAAGCCGTCGCCGAAGACGACGAAGAGATAAAGAAAGGCGTCGAAGAAGGCGACCTCGGCGATGCCACGGGGGTCACTCAGAAAGAGGAAATGAAGAAGGCGGCGGAGAGCGATGACGATTAGGGCAAAAAGGAAAAAAGGCAAAAGGGCAAAATGTGAAAAACCTTTTGCCTTAGTTTTTCATTTCTTTCTCCTTGACCCTCTCCATAACCTGAGTAAAATCTTTTGGCATCTATGCATTTTCCCTGCACGTACCCGTAGCATCAGCTTCTTATAAAAGGAGTTCTGACCCTACGGGTGCGCGCGAGCCACCCGTTTTTTGTATCCGGAGTGTCTCTTTAGCCGCCGCGCTCATTGAAAACAACGGCCGATAAAAATGATTAATGATTCAAATACGTTTATGTTTCAGACTGAGCGATACGTGTCTACGTATTGCCCGCGTTATGAAACGTGAACAGCACAATTTCACTTTGAATCCGCCGCAAGGCGGACGAGAAGTCTCGAATATATATGTTACTCAACGCATCACACGGATGCCTCGACTCTCTATTCCGACGAAGGACGTGGCCAGCTGCGATAAGCTTCGGTCAGCCGCTAGGCAGGCGCTACCAGCCGAAGATTTCCGAATGGGGTAACCCCATGGGTGGAATGACCCATGACCCCGGTTTTACCGGGGAGGTATACTCTGCGAACTGAAACATCTAAGTAGCGGGGAAAAAGAAATCAAATCCGAGATTGCCCTAGTAGTGGCGAGCGAACAGGCAAAAGCCCAAACTGCGCCTCGCTTTGCGAGGCGAGCTTGTGGCTATTGGCAATTGGCAATTGGCACGGGGATTTTCCTTGTCGCTAACAGCCAAAAGCTAATAGCTTATAGCTCGCACCGCGAAGCGGGGCGTAGGGTTGTAGGACCTTCATTAACCGATTGCACAAACGTAGGCAAACGCCCTGGAACGGGCGGCCATAGACGGTGATAGCCCGGTAGCCGAAACGTGAGTGCACGGTGGAGGATTCCTGAGTAAGGTCGGACACGTGAAATCCGGCCCGAATCCGGGTGGACCACCATCCAAGGCTAAACAGGTAGAGAGATCAATAGCGGATAGTACCGTGAGGGAAAGGTGAAAAGCACCCCGAAAGGGGGATGAAATAGTTTCTGAAATGTGATGCGAACAACGAGTCGGAGCCTGGCGCCACTTGTGGTATCAGGAACGGTTGATGATGTTTTTCTTGTCTCTGAGTAGCGATGAGCTGTGAGCTTTGAGCGATGAGTAACGAATAACTCAAAGCTCATAACTCAAAGCTCAAAGCTTCTCTGGTTCAAAGATACCTACATCAATTGTTCTCGATACTAGAAGCGGCGCTGGGTGACGGCATTCCTTTTGCCTAATGAGCCAACGACTTTGTTCCCAGTGGCGCGGCTAAGGCAGTTTCAGCCGAAGCCATAGCGAAAGCGAGTCCGAACAGGGCGTATGCTCAGTTTCATCGCTGTCTTCGAAAAAATATTTATGCCTTTGGCAATTGTTAAATTGTTATATTGCTAAATTGTTCGCAAGCGAAACGCGAGTTTCTGCTTATCAACAATTTAACAATTTAACAATTTAGCAATCGTCTGGGTCATTGCGACATCAACTTTCGGAGGCAGGGATGAAGCTGAGCATTAGTCGCTGGGACAAGACCCGAAACCGGGTGAGCTACCCATGAGCAGGATGAAGTCCGCCGAAAGGCGGATGGAGGTCCGAACCATAATGTATCGCAAGACATTGGGATGACTTGTGGGTTGGAGTGAAAAGCTTATCGAACCCGGAGATAGCTGGTTCTCCTCGAAATGTTTTTTGGAACAGCCTTATGATATACAGCAGGGGGTAGAGCTACTGTTTCGACGAGGGGGTGTTTTACGCCTACCGAGTCCTGACAAACTCCGAATACCTGCTCTTAGAATCATAGGAGTGAGACGGTGACAGCGAAGTGCCATCGTCGAGAGGGCAACAGCCCAGATCGTTTGCTAAGGTCCCTAATACCGGTTAAGTATATCGAAGGAAGTGTCATCGCATTGACAACCAGGAGGTTTGCTTAGAAGCAGCCATCCTTTAAAGAAAGCGTAACAGCTCACTGGTCGATTGCGACGATGCGCCGAAAATTTACGGGATTAAACCGGTAACCGACGCAGCGAGTGCGGGATGCCACTTTTGGTATCAGGAACGGTTGATGATGTTTTTCTTGTCTCTGAGTAGCGATGAGCTTTGAGCTCTGAGCGATGAGAAACTTTTCTCACAGCTCATGTCTCACAGCTCAAAGCTTCTCCGATTCAAGAAGAACAGTATCAATCGTTCTCGATTCCAGAAGCGGCATCCTGCGCAGTAGAGGAGCGTTCTATTCAGCAGTGAAGCTCGGCTGTAAGGCCGGGTGGAGCGGATAGAAGTGAGACTGTTGGCATGAGTAACCACAAGGCAGGTGAAAACCCTGCCCGCCGAATTCCCAAGGTTTCCCACGCAACGTCGATCGGCGTGGGGTTAGTCGATCCTAAGGCGAGGCCGAAAGGCGTAGCCGATGGACAGCAGGTCAATATTCCTGCACCTCGTACGAACCGACCAGGGGAGAAGGTTGATAGTCTGGCTGGCCTCTAGCCCCGGTTTACCGGGGTCATGTCGGTCGGAAAGGATTCCTTCAACCCAATAGCGGCTTGACGGAGACGGAACACCAGAGCGTCTGCATTGACTGGACGTGTAAAGCGCGAAGCGTTGAGAGCCGGAGGCAAATCCCCGGTTTGAGCCAAGCGCCGACCAATCACCCCCGCTCTGCGGGGCTGAGTCTGGCTGTTTCGGCTTCCAAGAAAACCGTCGCTACTAGGAACGTATGAGACCGTACCGCAAACCAACACTGGTGGGATGGTCGAGTAGACCCAGGCGATCGGGACAACTTGCGTTAAGGAACTCTGCAAAATAGCGTCCGTAACTTCGGGATAAGGACTGCCCTGCTCCTGACTTTGGTTCCAAGAAAGTTTGGTGTCGTATTTCAAGATTTGAGAAGCGATGAGCTTTGAGCGATGAGAATGTTTCTCATAGCTCATGACTCACAGCTCAAAGCTTCTCTGATCCAAGAATTACAGATATCAATCGTTCTCGGTGCTAAAGCCAGGAGCGGGGCCGCAGCTAAAGAGTCCCTGCGACTGTTTACCAAAAACACAGGTCCCTGCGAAGCCGTAAGGCAATGTATAGGGGCTGATGCCTGGCCAGTGCTAGAAGGTCACGTGAGGGGGTGTATGCCTCCGATCTAAGCCCTAGCGAACGCCGGCCGTAACTATAAAACGGACCACGTTGTAGTTACGTAAAAAAATCTGACTATATGCTGGAAACTCTGTTGTATCCGGGAATACTCTGGTGTACGATCGTATACATGAGTGATAATTTCTCCGGTGCAGACAATCAGCAGGAAAGTCTCCATACGACATTTTCGCTTCAGGAATTTGGCTATTACTTGGCTGGATTCACTGATGGCGAAGGAAGTTTTAATATTTCTTTCCGAAAAAGAAAAGATTACAAATTTCCCTGGAAAGTGTCGGCATGCTTCAATATTTCTCAGAAAGAAGAGCGAATTCTTCGTTTTGTTCAAAAGACATTAGGATGCGGAACACTTCGTTCCCGTCCGGATGGGATTTGGTATTACGAAGCCAACACACTCAATGATATTCGCAATTATGTCATTCCTTTCTTTCATCGATTCAAATTTATCTCCCAGAAAAAGCAGCGTGATTTTAAAATCTTTTGCACGATTGTTGATTTGCTGTCACGTGGCGTTCATCTGACAAAAAAAGGTGTTATTAAAATTCTGGACTTGAGAAGAATCATGAACGATGGGGGTAAACGGAAATATTCTGAGCAAGACATTTTGAATGCATATGGAGAATCCTCAGAGACTATACGTCAGACATTCCGAAAGGGATGAAGATATAGTCCGATCTCATGGGCGACCATGAGCATCAAGCTCTTTACCTTTAGAGTTTGAGACCTCGCAGCAGCGGGGGAACATTTGAACGGTCCTAAGGTAGCGAAATTCCTTGTCGGGTGGTCGATATGAGCACGTAAAGCCGCTTCGCGGCCACGTGCCACAGCTTGCCCGAATGTGTCGCAAGACACAGCACTGAGGAATAGGCTGATGGCAAATGGCTGATAGCTGATAGCTACAAGCCACAAGCCAAAAAGCCACAAGCTAATGTTTTTGGTCGGTCCTCTGTCAGACAGACAGAGTGCTCCGGGAGTAATCCGCGGAGCGGACTTGATTAGTTTTTCCACTTAAGCAGCGGCCTTTCAGGCCGCGGTGATGGAAACAAAGCAGAGTTTATTACGAAATAAATTAGAGAAACCATTGTGATACATACGCAGCGCGGGATTGCATCCCGCAGACTGTGAATCAGTGAAAAACGTCGCTATATGCTGGAACATCCGAGAATGGAGCAGTACGGAATAATTGACAATTTATAATTATTTCGTGATAATCTGTCTCCTGCGGACAATCAGCAGGAAACTATTCCCCACAAATATATGAGTAAAGCTCACGGTGAAAATCTTCCGGAAGGTGATAAACCTGTTGATGACACCAAACCAGAATTTGATCCTCTGCAGTTTCCTGAAACCTGCATGGGTCGTTTCGAAAGAATGGTACATGATCCAGAATTCCATTCGATCGAGACTGAGCTTAGAGCTCAGATTGATGCGGAAATGCGCAGAACGGGAAGATATAGATGTATGCCGCATTTCTAAGTCAGAGATAATAGGTTCCTCAGAGACTACACGCGACGCTCCGCACGCATAAGCGATGCGGAGATGATATAGTCCGATCCCTGTGGCGACACAGGGTG
>Ga0155828_105_pt1 | contig 23485 bp, 23 predicted proteins | sample RifCSPlowO2_01_FD_107482 | JGI IMG/M metagenome (GOLD analysis project Ga0155828, IMG submission 107482) | Candidatus Peribacteria bacterium RIFCSPLOWO2_01_FULL_51_18
CCCATGATATTACATTCAATTTGCTATCTAAAAAGGTCGCCCTGAGTTAATCGAATGGGCGAGCAATTTAACAATTTAGCAATTTAACATTTGTTCGGGAATACAAGTAGAGAGATTTGGTAAACCTCTTGTTTCCAGAAAGTTCTTCATCAGCCTGTCCCCCTCCTCCGTCATAAATGATTCCGGATGAAATTGCACGCCGAAAACCGGATCTTTTTCATGACGGATGCCCATTATGAGATCCGGGTTGGTTTGGCTCCCCGTCCAGCACATAAGTTTAAATTTCTGGGGGACATCCTTCAGTATCAGCGAATGGTAGCGGGCGGCGCGAAAAGGCGACTTGAGCCCTGTCATAAGCCCAACGCCGCCGTGGTAAATTGGGCTGGTCTTGCCATGCATTACTTTGGGGGCATGATCCACGGCTGAAGTTCCTCTTCCGAAAACCAGGCCGAGACATTGATGACCGAGACAAACGCCTAGTATCGGTATGCGGCCCGCAAAAAAAGAAATTGCTGCCGGTGATATGCCGCTTTTTTCGGGACGCCCGGGTCCGGGTGATATGACCAACCGGTCCGGGTTGAGCCGCTTCAGTGCATCCAGATCCGTTTTGTGGCTCGGGACTACGACGCACCCGGCGCCGAGCGAACGTATCTGCTGTTCCAGATTGAAGGTGAACGAATCCCGGTTATCGAGGAGCACAACCTTCACGAGCAAAAGATTACAGCTAAGTCAAACTTGAACAATTGTTAAATTGTTAAATGGCTAAATTGTTATACCACTTCGCGTTTAAAACGTTCTTAATCAGACACGCTGGCGGTATGGAGTTCTTGGCTTGAGTAAACGCTACGCGGTACGAGATGATGCCGTTACGAATGACCGATTAGTTATGTTTTAAATGCAAAATTGTATTAGCAGACAACAGCGCACATTTCGCTTGCGACCTTCGACAAGCTCAGGTCGCCCATGATATTACATTCAATTTGCTATCTAAAAAGGTCGCCCTGAGTTAATCGAATGGGCGAGCAATTTAACAGTTTAGCAATTTAACACTTTTTAAAGTGGTTGGTTCAGCCAGTTCCCGACTGGAATCGGAGCAGTCCTGCTCTTTATTTTCGACGCCGTCTTTGCCACCGCGCGGTCGAGCTCGGGCAGCATTTCTTTCGGGATCGAATTTTTCGCTTTTTCCATTCCTTCGGCGGCGCCATCGTAATACCGGTCCGCCGCGAGACGGAACCAGACATAAGCCTGAACCGGGTTACGTGTGACGCCTTCCCCGTTGAAGTACATCACTCCGAGATTGTACTGCGAGCCGGCATCGGCCTGGAGGGCTGATTTTTCGAACCACTCCGCGGCTTTGGCGTAATTTTTTTCCGTCCCCTGCGCCCGGATGTAAGACAAGCCGACGTTGTACTGGGCATCGCTTAAGCCCTGTTCGGCCGCTGCCAAAAAATTCTCAAACGCGCGCTTTAAATCTTTTTCAACCCCCCGGCCCTTCATGTAGCTGAATCCGAGCGCGAGCTTTGCATCGGCACTGCCTTCCTTCGCCGCGCGCATCAGGTACTCCGTACCTTTGGCCTGGTCCAGCGCGACGCCTTCGCCGCGAAGATATTTCACGGCCGTCTCATAATCCGCCCACGCTTTGGCAGGATCGTTGGAACAGGCCGAAAGGATGGCCAGAGCAGCTAAAATGGCGGAAATTTTTTTCATGGCAGGTGATCACGGTAAAGGCAAGAAGGCAATAGGGCAATAGGTTTTTCACCTAAGGAAGCTCTGAATAATTGTTAAATTGTTAAATTGTTAAGAATGTATAAAACGTGCGTTACGCTTGCGCCCTTCGACCAGCTCAGATCGCCCGGAATGACACAGATGATTGTGCCAGATAAGGTCGCCCTGAGTTAATCGAACGGGTGAACAATTTAGCCATTTAACAATTATGTCAGGGTAACAATAAAAAGCAGTTAATCAGAGGTTCCATAACATTTTGCCCTTTTTCCTTTTTGCCCTTTTGCCCTATTTATGTACCCTTCACTCGTTTATCCTGATTATCTTCACCTTCTCTTCTTTGGGAACAAGTATTTTCAAAATGCATTCCTTATTGAACGTGGCTTTCACTCTCCGCGGATCGACATTGAACGGCAGCGTTACCGACCGCTCAAATTCGCCCCAAAAACATTCTTTCACGTAATACTGGTTTTCGGGAATCTGATCGGCCTGGACACGGCGTCCGCGGATAGTCACCACATTGTCGGTGATTTCTATGTCCAGATCGCTCAATTTCACTCCCGCTATCGGGGCCTTCAAAATGAAATAATTGTCGAATTCGAATACGTCCAGAGCGACCTGCCCTTTGGTTCTCGCGGGATTCGGTGTATCCGAAAAATCGGATTTTTGAACCGGTTCGGTTTTATGCGCCGACTGACTCTGGGACTTCGTCTTTTTGGCATCACTTAGGGCATCTCCTCCGGCCTTCAGTGAGGAAGAAAAAATACCATGAAAAGGAGAAGGAATCATTTCAGATTAGCGTACACAATGTTTTCGTATTCTGGCAAAAAGACGGGATGGCGAAAGACGAGGTTTATGAGGTGATAACTTAAATAAGGTGACCGAAGGGACCGACGTTTCCGACGCGACCGAAGTAAGCAAGATAAACCACGACACCTCGGTCACTTTTTTTCCGAATCCCTTGCCCGATACAATCCAATGTGTAAAATCGCCAAGCTGGTTGGTTAAAGAGTTTTTATATTGCCAACCGTTCCACACTTCCTATGCCAGCCACATTGCACAACAATATCCGCCGCCTGCGTTTCGAGCGCGGGATGACGCAGGAAGAGCTGGCTCTGAGAGTCGGCGTCAGCCGGCAAACGATAATGTCCATCGAACGGGGGGCGACGAATCCGTCGATCCTGCTCGCCTTCAAAGTCAGCATGGCTCTGCAGACTCAAGTGACGGAAGTCTTTACCGTGGAGGGGAGCTTGGTTCCGGTATGAGAAAAACAGACGAAATGTAGAATGTAGAGTTATATTGGCATACATGAGCCACGATCCCGTTCTTTTTTTTAATTTTACATTCTACATTCTCAATTCTACATTTTTCGTAGGTCTTGAATTATATACTCCAACTCCTCCTTCCCGTTCCAGTTACTGATATTCACCTTACACGCAGCATCGACCGGGGTCCCGGAAGAGATCTGATCTGAATATTTTCCGAGACTGAAACCGATCGCCTTGGTGCCGTTTAACCGGCACTGCAGATGCCTGTTATCACGGCCGCATGTCCGGATATCGCCAGCCTGCAGGTTGCGTATCAGGAAAACCGGCTCTTCGTTGTGTTTGCCGAAGGGCTCCAGATTTTTCAGCCGCCGGACCATCCCGGTTTCCAGCGCTCCCGGAAAAAGTTCGCCGTCGATCAGGAGCGCCGGAATCAAAGTATCCGCGTTTATTCCCATATCTCTCACGGACTGACTGAGGCCGGTCGCCAGCGCGGAAAATGCGCTCTCCGTGATGGTGCAGCCGGCGGCCTGGGCATGGCCGCCGAAGCTCCAGAGATGCGGACGGACCTGCGGATGCTCCAGGCATTCCATGACGTCTATTTGCGGTGTGCTTCTGATCGACGCGACGCATTTCCCGTTTTCGATGGAAGCGACCAAAGCCGGCTTGCCGTAGAGATCGGCCAGACGACCGGCGATGAGGCCGACGACGCCCGGAGTGAAACTCTTGTGCCGGAGCGTCAAAAAAAGCTGAGTCGGATCGATGAGCTGCAAGGCGACTTCGGTAAGCTCGTCGACCAGCGCCCGGCGTTCGTTATTCAATTCATGCAGCCGTTCCATCGCCGCCCCGCCGGTCATCAGCGCGTTCAATGCGAGCGAAGGGTGTTCCATCCGGCCGGCGGCGTTTATCCGCGGAACGATCCGGAAAGCGATATCGCCGCTGGTCAGCGGAGCCGCTGAACTCCTGACCGACTCGATCATTTCTTTCAGCGGACCCGCCTGCAGTGAGTTCAAAAATTTAAGACCGTGAAAAACCAGTGTCCGGTTCTCGCCGGTCAGGGGCACCAGATCGCCGACCGTTCCGATGGCCGCCAGCGCCGCGTCTTCGGCTATACCTTCCCATATATTCAGATGTTCCAGCGCGCGCACGAACATGAAAGCGACTCCGGAACCGGAGAGATGCGCATTTGGAAATTTATCCGGAACCAGCGGATGCAACACGGCGAAGGCATCCGGCCTGCCTGTCCGCGGCTTGTGGTGATCGGTGACGATGACATCGATGCCCGCGGCGCGCGCTGCGGAGATTTCGGCGAGAGCGGAGATCCCCGTGTCCACGGTGATGATCAGGCCGACGCCGCGCTCTTTGAAATTGGCAATGTTGCCGAGTTTCAACCCGTAGCCCTCGGTCAGACGGTCGGGCAGATAGACATAAGGTTCCACCCCCCGGCGGCGGAAATAATGAATCAGCTGCAAAGTCCCGGTAATGCCGTCGGCATCGTAATCCCCGAAGATCCCGATATTCTCGCCTTTTTTCAGCGCTTCTTCGACTCTTTCCACGGCCCGGCCCATTTCGGGAAAAAGAAACGGATCGGAGAGCTTGCCGGTTCCCGGCGCATCCAGATCCGAAATCCCCCGCTCACGGGCCAAAATTTCAGCGATTCCCTGTCCGGCGGAAAAAGGCTCCTGCCGCTTGAGGATCCACTGACGGCCGGAGAGGGAGAGGGGAGGCATGAGCTGGTAGCAGTATGCGACAGGGGATGAAAGAAACCAAAGAAAACAAGGAATCCAACCGATATTATCTCCCCGCAGCCGGGACGCCGCGTCCCGGGGATCGAGTATCAATTTCTTCCGTAGCCGAGGTTGGTTATCCCGGCGTGATCCCAAAGAGAACGGCGCGCGGGTAAGCGAACCAGCGCTGCGGGGATATCCGTATTATTTCACTCAAAACCGGGACGCGGCGTCCCGGCTGCGGAATTAAAAGACATTTATTTAAAATATTTTTCCCCGCGTATTTGCTTTTGACGCCTTTTCCTCTACAGCTCAACCTCCGCGTAGGTTCTCATATGTTCCATAACCTCTCGTTCAATTTCTTTCAGCTTCGCCTCCGACCGCGCTTCCATGCAGATCGAGAGGCACGGGCTGGTGTTCGAGAAACGGATGCCCGCCCAGGCGCCGTCTCCGAAGTCCACCCTCGCGCCGTCCAAAGTGTTTACCGGATATTTTTTCTGAAAATGAGCCGTGACTCGGGAGGTGACATCGGCTTTTTTGTCGTCCGGGCAATGGGGACGGAGCTCGGGGAGCTGGTAAACCTTGGGAAATTGCTCAACCAATGTCGAAATGCCCGCAACGCCGCGGCCGGGGACGGCCGCTGCTGATTTTCTTTTTTTAACTAACAGCAGCGGCTTTCCAAGCCGCGGCGTTTGGAGAATCGAAAGCACTCTCATCGCTGCGACCAGGGCATCATCGAACCCGTAATAATCCTCGCCGCAGAAAAAATGTCCGGACTGCTCGCCGCCGAGCTGTGCTCCGTATTCCCGCATCGCATGCTCCACATAAGAGTGTCCGACCTTGCACATCACCGGTTTGCCGCCCAATCTCCCGATTTCGGTCAGAAGCAACGAAGAATTGCTCACGGTGAATATCACCGGCGCGCCCGGAGATCTCCGAAGGTGATCCTGCGCGAGCAGGAGTAGGGTCTGATCCGCTGTGACGATGGAACCCCGCTCATCCACGAGCCCCATCCGGTCTCCGTCTCCGTCAAATCCGAATCCCAGATCCGCGTCCTGCCCGAGTACCGTCCGCTGAAGTTCCTGAAGCGTCGAAAACTTGCTCGGATCCGCCGGATGATTGGGAAAAGTCCCATCCGGTTCAGTATATAGCTGGGTGACTTCGCATCCCACAAGTTTCAGGGCTTTGCTATAAACCGGTCCGGCGATTCCATTTCCGGTATCTATGACGATCTTCTTTCCCTTCCCGGCACCGCGAAAAGTTTTTTCCAGAAAATCCAGATAAGGAGTGACCGCATCGATTTCCTCAACGGAACCGGATTCTTGATTCTTGATTCTTGACTTGTCCTGAGCGAAGTCGAAGGATTCTTGATTCTTTTTTTCGATTCGTTCTCTCAGCCTCTGCAAATCTTCCCCGGAAAACGCCTCCGCATTTCTGATCTGCAGCTTGATCCCGTTGTCCTCTTTCGGATTGTGACTGGCGGTGATCTGCACTCCGCCATCCAGCTTACGGGTGCAAATGGTGAAATAATTCAGCGGGCTGGGAGTCTCTCCCATCCTCAGAACCCTGCATCCGACCGAAGCCAGTCCCTCAACCAGCGCGTCCTCGAATTTCGGGCTGTGGGTCCTGGCATCCCGGCCGACCACGACCGACGGATGGGGGTGTTCCTTGCCGTATTTTTCAATCAGCACTTCGCCGAACGCGGCGCCTACCAGGCGGCAGGCTTCTACGGTCAGATTTTTGTCGGCCTTCCCGCGGATATCGTAAGCGCGGAAAATGTTTGGATCGATCACGGAAGCCATCGAGGTAATCATACTGATGAAGAAGACGGGATCGAAGGCGAATGGTGACAGATGACAACCTCATCCCCAGCCCTTCTCCTCTGATGAGGAGAAGGGAGCTGTTTGTTTTTTGTTGTTTTGTTTAAAAAAACGTAAACAAAAAAACAAACAAAACAACTCCCTTCTCCCCCGCACGCGCAAGCGCTGCGGGGGAGAAGGGTTGGGGATGAGGTTGAGCGAAAAAACAAACATAACCAACCCCCAGCACTTGCGTGCTGGGGGTGGTCTTTGGCGGGACGATACGCGCGAAACGTGCGCTACTTCTTGGCCGGCTCATCCTTGAACCGGAGAATCTTCACCACATAGCGAAGATTTGCGCTCCAGAGGCCTTCCTCGGCTTCGTGCTTCTCCTCCGCGGTTGCCGCGTAGGAGACAGCCGATTTCCAGAGGCGAACGGCCTGTGAATGGTCGGACTCGTCCTTGGCGTAGCGGTCGCGGTATCCCGCGTACCGCACGAGAGCGGTATAGTTGCCGCTCTGAACGAGCTTCTCCCAATCCGCGATCATCTTCGCGAATGTCGCCTTGTACTCGGCCGGGGCCTTTTTCACGCCCTTGTTGAACTCCAACCAGGGCGTGAAGACCTTGTCCAGCGCCTCCACTTCGGCGGCGCGGACGGCTTTCACCTTGTCCGGCTTCGGCACGACTTTGACATCGGCGAAAACCGGGGTGAGAGTGAAAGTCAGAACGACCAGAAACACCACGAACTGCGCGAAACGCTTCATGCTACTACTCCTTTGTTAGAGGAAAGACACCGGTCATAGAGACACGCTGGCAATCCAAGCCAGGCGTCTCTCACGGTGATCCGGCGATGCCGGAAAAGTCGTAGCACGCTGACCGCAAATTTACGGCCACCGTGCTACGACCTTTTATCCTTTGAAAAGGAGTCGTCCTGTTGCCAAAGATCAAATGCCTCGAATTTGACATTCGAAGCAATTGTTATTTTATAACATTTATGCTAAAATAGCAATGAAACCAAAATAAATGCCAAACCCCCTGACCGTCGCTTACTTCACGATGGAAATCGGCCTGGACGCCGATATCCCGACGTATGCCGGCGGACTCGGGATACTGGCCGCGGATCTGATGCTTTCGGCGCGCGATATGAAGATCCCCGCAGCCTGCGTCACGCTTTGCTGGCAACACGGTTATATGCATCAGGTGATCAATCCCGATGGGTCGCAGTCTTACTCGGAAACCAACTGGCGGCCGCATGACCGGCTGACGCTGTTGCCGCAAAAGGTTACGGTGGCGATCGGCGGCCACGAGGTCAATATAGCCGTCTGGGCGCTATCACTGAAAGACTCCGGTTTCGAAGTCCCGGTTTATTTTCTCGATACCAACATCCCGGAAAACAGTCCGGAGGACCGCGCCATCACCGGAAACCTTTACGGCGGAGACGGCTGGATGAGGCTCAGGCAGGAAGCGGTGCTGGGCATCGGCGGAGTCAGGATACTCCGGGCCCTAGGCTACGCCGAGATAAATAAATTTCACATGAACGAGGGACATGCGGCTTTTCTGACGCTGGAGCTTCTAAAGGAACGCGGTTTCCATGACGAAAACGTACGGCCGTCCTGCGTATTCACCACGCACACGCCGGTGAAAGCCGGGCACGACGTTTTCCCGTATGACATGGCCTGGAAGGTGATGGGGGACAACCTGCCATGGCATATAAAAAAACTGGCCGGCGAAGACGCGCTCTCGATGACGCATCTGGCGTTTCATCTGAGCGCGAAAAGTTTCGCGGTCTCGAGAGTCCACGGCATAGTAAGTAACCGGATGTTTCCAGGGGAACGCATCGAGTACGTGACCAACGGGGTTTATCTGCCACGCTGGATCACGCCGGAAATAAAGAACCTTTTCGACAAATATGCTTCGGGGTGGCCGAGTGACCCGGCCGCGCTGACCCGGCATTGCCGCGAGATACCGGACGAGGAACTGCTGGCCGCCCACCGCGCGGCCAAGCACCGGCTCATAGCCGAAGCGAACAAATACGCGGTTTCGCCGCTCTCGGAAAATATCCTTACTTTGGCCAGCGCACGGAGAGTCGTTTCATACAAACGTCCGGAGCTTCTTTATACAAATCTGGTACGGCTCAAAGAAGTCTCGCAGGGACACATCCAGATCATCCATGCCGGTAACGCGCACCCGGCCGACCGGTTCGGCCAGGACGTGATCCAGCGGATGATCCAGCGGTCGAAGGAACTCTTGGACTCGGTGAAGATCGTGTATCTGCCGAACTACAATCCGGAGCTAGCCAAGCTGCTCACATCCGGCGCGGACGTCTGGCTGAATACTCCGACACGCCTGCACGAAGCGTCCGGGACATCAGGGATGAAAGCCGTGGCCAACGGGACTTTGAATCTCTCGACTTTGGACGGCTGGTGGGTGGAGGGCTATGAGATGGATCCGCAGTCGGGATGGCGGATCGGGCCGCTGTCACAGGCGCTGGACGCCGACGACACGCGGCAGATCGACGCCGAAGATCTGTATACGCAACTGCAATATCAGGTGATCCCCGAATTTTATTACCGCGATCACGTCCGCTGGATCCGCCGGATGAAGCGCAGTATCGGCCTCGCCGGATATTTCAACACCCACCGCGCGGTGCAGGAATACGTGGAGAAGGCGTGGGGGCACGCAAAGTAGGGATTGGGGTTGGGATTGGGGACAGAGAATTGCTCGCTGGAGGGGGAATGTAGCAATATTGACATATTAATATCTTTTGTTATTATAATATCCTATGACAAATAGCCTTGGTCTGGCAAAAATTTCACCGGAGACACCAAGTCTCAGTTCAAACCTTATAGCGGCAGTAAGGCAGACACCGGAAGGAGTTTTCGAGGGAGAGAATTTTGCTCGCCTAATACCAATTCGATTGGCGACTGCGGCGCTGCGGGAACAGTATGTCGGGGTTGGGGGTTGGACCGAGGAATCGGAAGCAATCGAGGTTAGTAGAATTGATGCGGTGGGTGATGGCGCACTTTGGTTTCATCCGACATCAGGAAAACGATTGGGGAGATCGGACGAGGCGGCTGGAAGCGACGCCATGCAGACTCCCGAAAAAAGACTGGCAGATTTGGGGGTGAAGGAACACCTCGTTGCGGATAAGGCGGGACGATTGCGCGCTTCAAATACATTGCAGGAGTTGAAACAAAACGTGTGCAGTACATATCTGAGTGTCGAGCAGTTTCTCTCGCACCTCTTCAAGAACCTCTACCCACAAGTGCAGGAACGAGTCCTTTCAAGACTGCAACCCCTCGGCATGACGCCTACACTGGCCTCTTTCATATTCGTGACATCGGCAGGGGAGCCCTTCCTTCCTCTTGTTTTTGGTCACCCGAGTCTCTCGCCGGAGGATCAACGGATATACACGGAACTCAAACCGGAAGGCCGGGATGCATTCTGCCAGGAAGTGGCGGCTGTCATGTTCGAAGAGCTGAAAAGATATTTGTTCTCCTAAGGTTGAACTCCGAATCGGATCGAAATTGATCGGCCGCCGGTTTGCTATAGAATAAATCCGGTCCAAGGCATTTTTTTCCTCATCTTCCAATGCTAAAAAAAATCCTCCTGCTCGGCTCCGGTGAGCTGGGGAAAGAACTGGTGATCTCGCTTAAGCGGCTCGGGCAGACGGTCATCGCCGTGGACAGCTACGACGGCGCGCCGGCAATGCAGGTGGCCGACGGGCGGGAAATCATCAATATGTTGGACGGCGATGAGCTGGACCGGGTCATAAACAAGAATGGCCCGGACATCATAATCCCCGAGATCGAAGCCATCCGCACCGAGCGGCTGTATGAGCACGAGAAACGGGGGATCCACGTGGTGCCGAGCGCCAGAGCGGTGAACTACACCATGAATCGCAAAGCAATCCGCGAACTGGCGGCCAAAGAGCTTGGCGTCAAAACGGCAAAGTACGCCTATGCGACGACACCCGAGGAATTTCGCGCGGCGGTGAAAGGAATCGGCATACCGTGTGTGGTGAAGCCGATCATGTCTTCGTCCGGAAAAGGACAGTCGACCGTAAAATCCGAAACCGATATAGACAAGGCTTGGGATTACGCCATAACCAAAGGCCGTGGGGGACTGAATGAAGTGATCGTGGAAGAATTCATCCATTTTGAAACGGAAATCACCCTGCTTACCGTCACACAAAAAAACGGGGAAACGCTTTATTGCCCTCCGATCGGCCACCGTCAGGAACGGGGCGATTATCAGGAAAGCTGGCAGCCGGCAAAGATAAGCGAAGAGCATCTGAAGGAAGCTCAAATGATGGCCGACTTGATCACCCGATCGCTTACCGGAGCGGGCATCTGGGGCGTCGAGTTTTTCCTGTCGGATAAAAACGGCGTGTATTTCTCCGAGCTCTCGCCGCGCCCGCACGACACGGGGATGGTGACGCTTTCGGGCAGCCAGAATTTCTCGGAGTTCGAGCTGCATGCCAGGGCGGTACTGGGCCTGCCGATACCGGAAATCAGTCTGGAGAAAATGGGAACCAGCGCGGTCATCCTCGCGACGAAGGAAAGCCAAGTGATAAAAGATTACGCCGGACTGGAAGAAGCGCTGAAAATCCCCGGAAGCGATGTACGGATTTTCGGGAAACCGGTAACCCGGGTCCATCGACGGATGGGGGTCGCGCTCGCTCATGACGATCTGAAATCCGGCTCAATCGATCAGCTGCGGAAAAGAGCCAAGCAGATCGCGGACTGCGTGACGGTGGTGACGGGGTAGATGTGTTTTATAGCTTCTGTTTGGCTAAAGTGCTAAGATAAGGGTATGTCTTTTTTGTTTCAAATCGTTCTCCGGCCAGAACTCGAAGGTGGCTACACGGTTATAGTTCCTTCTTTGCCGGGATGCATAAGTTTTGGAGAAACATTGGAAGAAGCCAAAATCATGGCGAAGGAAGCCATTGAACTGTATATAGAGACTTTGAAAGAACGCAAAGAAGAGGTGATCGATGACACGCACACCCTCGAAACCAGGCTTCAAGTCATACCACTTCGCGTTTAAAACGTTCTTAATCAGACGCGCTGGCGGTAAGGAGTTCTTGGCTTGAGTAAACGCTACGCGGTACGAGATGATGCCGTTACGAATGACCGATTAGTTATGTTTTAAATGCAAAATGGTATCACTGTTCCATGATCCCGAAGTTTCCCCGAATGAGCTCTGCGGAAATCGTCAGGTTGCTCCATCAGCATGGTTTTCAAGACGTGCGGCAGCGCGGCAGTCATCTGATTCTGTTTCAGCCGGAAAACAAACGGCACGTGACGGTTCCGGTCGGGAAGAAAAACCTGCCAGTCGGCAATGCAAAAGCGATCTTCCGGTCGGCGGGGATTGAACTGTGAAAAAGTTAGGTTTGCATTAAAAAAAATCTTTGTTAGGCTTATCCATGCACTTCAAGCCATTCAACCGTGACACTTGAAAGAGCAAGCGGTCAGAATATTTCTATCGTTCTTTTCACATCGAAATTTGGAGCCATAGCTCAATTGGTTAGAGCGCTGCCCTGTCACGGCAGAGGTCGCGGGTTCGAGTCCCGTTGGCTCCGCCAGCTTTGTCCGAAGCCAAGAATCCATCATCATCCCATGTATCTATAGAGAACCGTTGATGCCGACTGAATAGACCCCAGTTTTTCAGGGGGCGGCAGCTTGAATATGCCTGAAACACGAGGAAAAGGAGGATTAGAGTGGTAGACGCTGATCAGCCACACAATCCCCCCATTCCCACATGGAAAAGTACATCACCGATGCCATTCACAACGGTCTTCGTACTGTTACAGCATGAATGGTCCGCGCATCCGTGTCGCGTACAAGGAGTCCCGGAAAACGGTCCAGCCACGCGCGCATCGGCTCGATATCTGTACTTTGCGAGAAGAAATCGAAATCCTGCGACTGCCGGTGCCCCAGCTGCAGCGCCAATGCCGTGCCGCCTGCAAGGTAAAATCATGCGAACGGATGACCGCCGCTTCACGCTGAAACACATCCCAGAGAGAAAGCTGCGGCTGCCGGAGAACCCGAAAATGCAGGTCAGGCATAGGAAATGAGAGCATCACCGGGAAGTCTGCGATCGAAGAGACACTCGGCGAAGGCTTTCCCTCTCTTCGTCCACTGACCCTTGAGCGGATGCTCAACGGCATCAATGATCCGCTCTCGGGGGACAGACCGCTTCAGCGCCTGCCATTCCTCCCATGTGCCGAGATTGAGGACGCGGGTGACATACGTTTTCTCCGGCGTATCGTCTCCGGCAACCCATGTGAGTCCTTCAGGGGATTCCATGCCACTACTATATCGTGTTTTGCCTTGGGAATCGAGATAAATTTCATGGCAGAACTCACTGAGCCGCGAGTCCGGCGGTGCGTTCCAAGGTGAGGATTCGCTTTTCGTGTCCTTTGTGTCCGTCCTTGAGCATGTCGATCTCCTCCCTGTTCGCTGATGCAAAATCATGACGTATGTTCTCAGCAACAAGATCAAAATGCTCTTTCAATTCGGTCTTCCATCGTTCCTGGGCATCATACATCTTCCCAAGTTCAGTCATGATTATCTGTATGTCCTTCTTCGTTGCCGGTGCGTTGCTGTCTTCAGCCATAGCACTGCTGATGCTATCAGAAATATTCGGTACGGGCAAATTTTTGCGGCCGGCCGAGCTCGAAGCACGGGTAAGATAATCAGATGAGCCAGATACTCAGATAACCAAGAGACCCCAGCCCATTCTATCTGCGACCGAGCCGGGATGAAGGTAAAACTGCCACAACGCTTGTGAGAAAAGAATGGACTGGGTCAGGGGCGGAACACGGCACGAAACCGCTCGTGCAGTTGGTTTTGGTGCTCTCGGCACATCTCTTCCGTGCAATCCAGAAATCCACCTACACGTTGGTCGTTGCTCTTCTGCAGGTCTACAAGCTGTTTCTCGGAAAGCGGTCACTGACACTCAATCACGATTCGTTCGTCCGGTTTCTGCTTCAGGCACTCCCACCACTCATCCACCGCGAAAAGCCGCCGCCCCATCAACTCCGGCTATTTTCACCGCCGACGCTTCTGAGGCTGGTTTGAAAACTGGGGTCTATTCAGATGCCGAACGTTGACAAATCAAATAAATCTTTTTATGATAACTATATGGATAACATGGGAGAATCCTCTCGGAAGGATAAGGCGCTAGAAGAAGAACTGTATGATAAATTAAATGCAAGCAATTGCCCCAAAACGAGTGATCGCCAAAGTAACTCTTTTCGCAATGCAGATGTCAGAGAAGCACTCGGCAATATGCCGGATACTTTGACTTTCGTTCCCACAACCCTCTCCAAATCATCCATTCAAGCAACAGTTAAGCTTCTGGATGCTAACGGTGCCTTTGATTTTGATGTTCTGAAGCGAACGGTTGACATCGACCCCGGTACCCCTGTCGATATATTTGTGCCAAGAACAACAACTGGACCCGGCGATCAATTTATGAGGAACCATACTTGGCTACGCGACCTCGTTCGGGTAGCCCACCGTCTTCTTATGGGTGCGAAATATCTTCCTGTGTCAGTGGAACGGCAGAGGGAACTCGTTGTTTTGGGAAAAAAATTCCTACTCTCCGGCGCCTCCCTCATGTCCACTTCGTCACAACGTGAACGTTTTGAGAATTCCATCAAGAATCCGACAAAAGCTGAGGAGAGGCAAAACTGTCCGCATGTGTACTGGGATCATGACAACCTCGATGGATCCAAAATGGAAGACTGGATGCACCAGCAGGATGCATTCCAGATGCTGGCCGTGTATCTCGTCGATGCTCTTACCCGCGGTGATCTTGCTATTGGCGATCTGCTGCCCCAGCACAGGATGATGCTTGGTTATGTTGTGCCCTACTTGGCCCAGGTGGATTTTGCCAATCGGGAAACACACGGCACCTGGGAGGAAGTCAGAGCAAAAAGAAGTTCTGTTATCATATGGGATAATGCTGCAATCACTACTCTAAAAAAGGCTTCGGCGCAGCCCGATTTTGCGTTCCTTCGTGATCAGTTCGAGCATTGGCGACAATATTTGGGGCAAGAGTTCCGCAGTGGAGACTTCACATTCATTGCTGAGGCGCTGGAGAAGAATGGAGCCAAGACTCTTCATGAGCAATTGCCGAATGAATCTCCCACATATGATGAGAGCGATCCTCGATTTCGACGGGCCGACGCAGCACTGATGTATGGAGTGGAAGGTGATACCCTTGCTCGTATCCAATCACTCCTAGGTTTGGATGAGAATTGGGCTCGAACAATGCAGCAAAGCATTTATGGACAACTACAACAACTATTTGACCCCGAAACTGGTGCTTACCGGCGTTACGATGATGATGTTTATCAGCGAATTGATGAATATCGTCACACGACTCAGGCATCGTTGGGGCCAGTATATGCATGCGGTGATTCAACAAGTACAACTCAATTCCTAGCCAGAAAAGCCTTACTTACGCGAGGGGAATCACCGGCATGGCCGCTCATAACATGGGAGCTAGCAGCAGCATCAGGGCATCGCTGGATGCAAACAAAGGATACGCAAGATCTCAAGCGACACCTGCACTTGGTCGTACAGGGTCTGCGCTCGGTTACGGGACCGAACGAATGGACGATCGCCCCATTGGAAAAAGGTTTGAGTGTTACATCTGTGAGGGCCTGGCAATTTCCAGAATGCATTCAGCACATCCAGCTCGATGACCATGGTCCAGACTTCCGCGTAGTGGGTCCCCATGCGCCTCTCGCTTGGGCGCAGGCAGCCGCCATCGATGCATTGGGAACCGCATGGAAGATTGCTCATACCACTTCGCGTTTAAAACGTTCTTAATCAGACGCGCTGGCGGTATGGAGTTCTTGGCTTGAGTAAACGCTACGCGGTACGAGATGATGCCGTTACGAATGACCGATTAGTTATGTTTTAAATGCAAAATGGTATCAGGATGGCTGGAAGGTGTGATATGTTCCATCATAAGAACTTCGCTCTAAACAACCGTGACACCGTGTGTTAGTGTCAACCCGCGGTACGTTCGAATCACGTTCAGTACGTCCCGCCATTATATCGCCAAGAAGACTTTTGTTTTTGCAGGAGACATTTTTCCGGTTCGAACGCATTTACATCACCGGACCTGCTCCAATTTCTTGGTTGCGCGATATTGGCGCTGATGCCCAACCTTCTTCCATTGCAAAAAACCAAGTTTTTCAAGGTGCTCCAAGTCCTTGTAAGCAGTTACCCTCGAAACATTATAGATAGCAGCATGTGTACTTGGCGTAGTGTAAGCATGCACTCCTTCCGAAAGGAGATAGTGTAACAACTGTTTTTGCCTATCATTAAGCTGGGCCGCTCTTTTTGCGACTCTCTTATCGATGTCTTGATTCTCTGCGATTTTCCGCCTGACATATTTGTCGAATTCTTCGAGTGCCTGCAGAATTTTTCTCACATGGTATTCGTAAAAATATGTGAGGTCTCCGTCGTCTTGCTCTGTATAAATATATGCCATGCCATACTGCTTCGGAGATTTTTTTATAACTGTTGAGATGGGCAAGTATGCAACGCCCCAGTAGCCTTTTCTTAGGAGATACCAATAGAAGATTGCCCGGGCTATGCGACCGTTGCCATCCGTGAATGGATGGAGATATCCCACCCAGAAGTGCAGGAATATCGCCTTAATAATAGGATGAGTAAATGAATTTGTTTCTTCATCGTTTGCATAGGATATGAACCGAGAAAGTTCTTTCTTCAAGAAAGCAGCTTTTGGCGCAGTATGAGCGATCAACTGTTGGCTTTCATCTACAACAACAATTTCATCGGAATCTTCTCTGAATCTTCCTCTATCGTTTGCAGGAATTGCTTCATCTTTATCGGAGACAATCCGATGCAACTGCAGCAATAACTGCTCATCCATCTTTTTGTTTTTGAAATCTTCCTCAATGCGCCGCATTGCTTTGTAATTATTGATGATCATTCTTTCTCCTCTGTTTGTCGGTTCTCTTTTTTCCAAGAGCATGCGCTTCGCCGCTTTGCGCGAAGTATTTGCTCCCTCCAATTGACTGGATGCTATTGCCTCTTCAATGAGACCTTGCGATAGGAATTTTTGTTTATTCTGCTCCGAAAGCATTGAATAAGGGGCGAATAATCTCCCACCAATTGTGGTATCGATTTGATGATGCCATCGCTCATTTTCTGGGGGCGGAAGAAAAACAAAGGGCTTCTCGTTTTCCTGTCTCAAATATGTTTCCTGCGCAAACAGACTTCGCATTTGCCTCGCCGCGATCCAATACTCTTCGGCGCGTAATCCAGGTGGAGTCTGTCGATATTTTGCCTTGTCCCAGTAAAGATACTGTGGATGTATCAGATCAAAGAAAAACTTTTTTTGAACAGCTTCATCCATCGCAAAAAACTTCTTGAGGGCAGTTTTCTTTGCCTCTGTATCGAGTATTGGCCGTTCAAGGATGAACTTTTCCATCATGGAAGTGTTAACACTTTACATTGAGTTTACACTCACTTTACGTTCAACACAAGGACATTGTTAACACTTTACATTGAGTTTACACTCACTTTACGTTCAGAATTGTGATGGGCTGCAATCTGCCAAATATTTTAACTTCTGCATGGGTTCTCTCAAATCAATCTTTAAGAGTTCTAATACCACTTCGCGTTTAAAACGTTCTTAATCAGACGCGCTGGCGTTATGGAGTTCTTGGCTTGAGTAAACGCTACGCGGTACGAGATGATGCCGTTACGAATGACCGATTAGTTATGTTTTAAATGCAAAATGGTATCAGCATGCGTACCCATCCTGAGGAAGCGGACGATTCCGGCATGGAACCGCAAGAGAAGCACCCAGTTTTGCCGAAGATGGACGTCCCACACGCCTTCAAACGGACCCAGCAGAATATGCGGCTCATATTTTTTAGGCGGAGACCATGTGTGGGCAATCACTCCGGTGAATTCATTAAACAATGCCATGCTCTGACCAGACTTTCGCCACTTTCTCACGTCCTTTAAAAACTGTCTGGAAAATTCAAGTTGCGGCATACAGGGCTTTGAGTGCGCTTGCGGCATTGTCAAACGGCCCCAATGCATTTTCGTCGGCTATGGTTTCCGCGATTATTTTGCGAGTCTTCGGGGAGGCCTTCCTGAGAGCAGGAAACGAAAAAGGCAAAGTCTGACTGAGCGCAATTTGCGCGTAGAAAAGCCGGATGGCAGCAGATGTATCAAGTCCCAAAGCCGACAGAACCTTTTCCGCTTCGCGCTTCAGCTTCTTCGGGAGACGAATATGGAGGTTGGCAGTACTTTTTTTCATATACACAGTGTAACCTTTTGTGTTGCAGAGAACAAGGGAAACTTTCGTAACTGCTCACTGACCTTGCAGAAAATACCGCTAACCTTGCCGCCTCACCCCCTGCCCCTCTCCCGCATTCGCGGGCGAGGGGAGCTCCGCTTCACCTCCGAATGAAGTGTAATACGGATTCCTCTCTCCCTTTTTGGGAGAGAGGTGGCGCCGCAGCGCCGGAGTGAGGCGATGACTGCAGAGTCAGTGAGCAGTTACAAACTTTCATTTGGACTCGGTAATTCACGCAAACCTTTTTGACAAATAGCTGCTTCATTGTATCGTTTGCTTGATCTTTCCCCTGTCTCCATGACATCCCCGACAGAAATTGGCGAAACATTGGACTGGCCAGTGCCAAAATGCGTCAATCAGTTTGGATTTGTAAAAGGGATAAATAAATTGGAAGAAGGAATGGTCGTATCTCAGAAAGACGGAGTCGTGACTCTGCGAAGTATCGGTGAAAAAGGCAGCCACACTCACGCGCTCATCGATTTGCTTCTCGATCCTCCGCAGAATATTTAATGCCACTTCACCCATAATTTTTTTCCAGGCCGGGCGTTCCCGCCCGGCACTGCCCGAAGGGCAGTCTCATCATTGATGAGAAGGGACAAGGCGTTCAGTCTCGTTTTCGGTAAGGAAATGGCCTCAGTTTGGTGCTACAATCCACGGCACGCCGCTTAATCCACCCTGCAATGGACCATCCGCTTTCAAAAGAATCGCTCGCTTTTCATGAGGCGGAACCACGGGGAAAAATCGCGGTCAAAACCTCCAAGCCGATACGCACGGCCCGCGACCTGGCGCTGGCTTACAGCCCGGGCGTGGCCGGAGCGGTGGAAAAAATTTCCGAAGATCCGGAAAACGCATATCGCTACACAAGCAAAGGAAACCTGGTGGCGGTGATAAGTAACGGCAGCGCGGTGCTGGGGCTCGGTAACCGCGGGGCGCTGGCCTCTAAGCCGGTGATGGAAGGCAAGGCGGTTTTATTCAAAAGGTTCGCGGATATCGACGCTTTCGATATCGAAATCGATTCGGCTGATCCGGACGAAATCATCCGGGCGGTCTCCCTCATGGAACCGACGTTCGGAGGAATAAATCTGGAAGACATCAAGGCGCCGGAGTGTTTCCGGATCGAACAGGAGCTCGTCGAAAAAATGAGTATTCCGGTCTTTCACGATGACCAGCACGGGACCGCCGTGGTCGTATGCGCCGCCCTGATCAATGCTTTGAAGATAGCCGGGAAAAATTGGGAAAACGTATCGATTGTAATAAACGGAGCCGGAGCGGCCGGTCTGGCCGTCGCGGCCATGCTCCGGGTTTTCGGTGTCGGAAAAGAGCGGCTTCTTATCTGCGATTCAAAAGGCGTGATCCGGACCGGCCGGAAAGAAGACGTGAATCAATACAAAATGCCGTTCGCCAGTGACACGGAAAAAATCACATTGGCCGATGCGCTGAAGGATGCCGGCATTTTCATCGGTGTCTCCAAAGCCAACATCCTGACTCCGGAAATGCTCGAATCTATGGCGAATAATCCGATAGTTTTCGCCATGGCCAATCCCGACCCCGAGATCGATCCGTGGCTCGCGAAAAGCATCCGGCCGGACGTGATCATCGCCACTGGCCGAAGCGACAGCCCGAACCAGATAAACAACCTGTTGTGTTTTCCTTTTATTTTCCGCGGCGCGCTGGATACGCGAAGCCGCCGGATAAACGACCCGATGAAGCTGGCCGCGGCCCGGGCCATAGCGGCGGCGGCCGAAAAGGAAGTCACGGCTGGATTACTGGAAGCATACGGGCTCAAAACACTTTCGTTCGGGAAGGATTATTTCCTGCCAAAACCTTTCGATACGCGGCTTTTGCCGGACGTCGCTTCGGCCGTGGCCGGTGCGGCGATGGAGTCGGGCGAGGCGAAAATAAAGCTGGATCTCAAGTCTTACGCGATTGATTTGGGAAGGAAGGCGGAGGAATTAAGAGGACCGAAGTGAAAAATAGAACCTCGGAAGCGGCATCACCTTCCGCTGGATCGAGTATCCGGAGACCACCGTAAACGGGACACGGTATGGAAATCCTTTTAATCATGGTCACGTTCCCGAATTCAGCACCGCCTTTACCGCGAAAATCGGGCCGTCGATGAGGGGGCCGAGGGCCGTCCTGGCTCGCTCCAGAAGTTTTATGATCCTGTCCACCTGGGCTTCGGTCTTCTGCTGAGCGGTGAATGCCTGCAGAGCAGCGCCGAGCCCGAGAGACGTGAGATTTCTAGTCGCATCGTAAGCCGCGATTTTTTGGGTTTCTTTGAACGAAGCGTAAATCAGGCGCCGGGTTTCGGCGACTTTCATTTCGCGTTGATACAGAAGAGCGTCGAATGAAGCCACCTCTTTGCGGCTGCCCCGAAGCGATGACGGCGGCTGGGTCACGACGGCGAAGGCCAGCACGCTGGCGACGATCACGTTTGAGAGTACGGCGAACAGCGCCCCGATTATTATCCACTGGTATCTCCTAAACCGGAGAGCGTTGTATTTTTCCACGACTTGAAAACGGAGGTCGGTTTCCTGCGCGATGTCCAGCGCGGGGGAGCTGGCCAGGTTTTGAAGCTTCGAAAGCACGCTTTCGGGCGGTTGCCAACGTGAGACCAGAGACTTTACAGCCGTTTCAACTTCATTTTTAATTTTTGTCGGCCGAATGCCCGTCAGTTGCCCGATGCGGTCATCCGGGAGTCCGAGTAAAAGGGAAAGTATCAGTACGCGCTGCCCCTCCGGAGCGAGGGTCCAGAGCGCGTCATGCAACGATGAAACCGACTTTTGTTCCTCTGGAGAAAAGCCGGCCAAAGCCGGCAGCCACTCTCTGTCCAGGTCAGCTTCTTCCGGCTTGACCAGACTCAGTTCCCGGTCGGCCGCATCGAGCAAAAGTTTCAGATCGAGCCGCCTAAACCACCAAAGCGACATAGCCCTGGCTTCCACGGATAAATAAATCTCCTTCAGGAGAGTCAGGGACAATTTTTTTGAGCCGGTCCGGTGATAGAGATAACCGAAGCAAAGCTCCTTGGTCCCGTCCACGAATTCCAGGAAGTCTTTGGTTCCTTTTTTCAAAACCGCCAGGTCGATCGCCTTCGGCTGGACGGCCGGAGGCAGGGAGACCGGCAGGACAGCTGACCCGGTATTTTTGCCGGAAGTGGCGAGTGGTTCATTCATGATCCGATTCCGAAAAGATCCTGAAGCATGCCGATAAATCCTTTTATTTTGTCCGCCTCGCGGTACTCCCGCTCAAGATCGGTCATGAAATCGTCGGCGCAACCGAGTGCGGCGATCATGGAAACCTCGCAACCCGAACCCATATTTTTATTGCCGACACTTTGGATATCCGATAGAAGCAGGCGGTAGCGCGCTTCCATATCCGGCCTGTTTTTTTGATTCAGAAACGAGAGCATCGCGATCAGCCGGTCAGAGCCCTGGAGATAATCCAGTAGAGCGGCCTTTTGTTCATTTTGAGACCCTGTTTCAAAGAAGTTTTTGTATTTTTCCGGGGCGCGGTCTGCGAGCTCATTTATCAGCCCGGATACTTCATAACCCTCAGGACGCCAGCCGGCATCCTGCGCGAGGCGCACCGCGGCTGCGGCATGGGGGTTTTTGATGTTTAGAGATATGATGTCGGACCTGGTTATGACCTGTTTCTGCTCGAAAACGGAAATGAGCCGGTCGACGTTTTCGATCACCCGCTGGACATTTTCTTTGCCTGCCCGGCCGATGGCCTTGTTCAGAGATTTGACAAGCGGCTCCAATTCCTCACGCTTAAGCCCGTATTCCCTTTCAAGCAGAGGGGCGGCCTGAAGCAGCGCGGATGCCTGCCGCTCCAGCTCCAAAAGAGACAGCTTCAGATCCGGCGTGGAACGCTTTTCGGCTGCTTCCTTGACCGATTTCAATGCCGAGAAGACCCGCACTGCCCGCTCGTCAGTCAGTTCGGCTTCGTAGGCCCCGATCTCGGGCTCTATATCCACTCCCAGTACTTTCAATGCCGCTACCTGCTCGACTACTTTCTTTTTCAGAGTTTCGGGCGGCAGTATTTTTACGATTTTTTTAAGCTCCGCGGCGGCAAGCGCCAGGTCCGGCGCGGACAGTTTTTCTCTCGACAGATTCTGGTCGGCGACAACCCTGGAACTGACCGGCGTTGAAATAAAGTCCTTCAGCAAATTTACGTAACGGTCGCGTTCGGTCGTTTTGGTTTCCTGAAATTTCCGTGAAAGCTCTTTGGCCTGCTCGCGCTCTGCGGGCTTAAGCCTGCGACCGGATGAAAGCTTTTTGATTATTCCTTCCAGAGCCAGATTTTCCTCCCTTGTAAAATATTCTTTGATGTCCTCCGCAGCCGGTTGCGCCAGGAAAACGGCGGCGGCCTTTGCCTCCGAGACAACAGTCGGAGTAACCGCAGCCGGCGTCACCCCGGTTTCGACCGATGGCTTATACATCCAATATCCTTTGGTGCCGCCGCCTTCCTCGGAGGCAGCCGAAGAGGAGAGGGAGGATGAAGATGAAGAACTCGCCGCCTGTAAGTTTAATTTGCAGCCGCCTGCGCATGAACCGCCGGGCTCTCCGTTGCCTCCGCCTACGTCGCACTGTTCGCCGCGGTCGGGGTCGGTTGTCCCGTCGCCGCAAAACCGGAAGAAACAGGCCAGGGAACAATCGTTGCCCTGAATGCCGTTAAGGGGGCCTGAGTCGCATTGTTCGGCTTCGTCTACGATGCCGTTTCCGCATATTTCACTGCGGCACTCCGAGGAACAGCCGTCGCCGTTCACCAGGTCGCCGTCGTCGCACTGTTCACCGGTATCCACTGCCCGGTCACCGCAGACTCCCTGAGCGCTGGATGGACGGGCTCCCGAGGAAGCCAGAAGCAACACCAAAAACACCGACAGCAAAGTGGCAAAGGCGAACAGGTGTTTTTTTTGGGTCAGAGCTATGGGTTTTTATGGAAAAGTAATCTTTGTATTTTAACATATTTTATGAATTTCGGTTACTGTCATGTGATGACAGTTTATTGAAAATGTTGAGAAAAGTATTAATCAGGCATGATTTTTTGTGCGACCTCATCCCCTAACCCCTTCTCCCTCCTACGTCGGTAGAAGGGGGATGTTTTTGTTTTGTTTAAAAAAATAGCACCGAACTTTTTCATCTATCTAAACAGAGCTCCCCTCTACCGAGCGCAAGCGAGGGAGAGGGGCCGGGGGTGAGGCAGTATAATAAAACCCAATGCCAATCAAACATCCTCTTCCTCATGCCGCGCGTCATGCGCAAGAACTTCGTAAAAGATCCACACAAGCAGAAATACTGCTCTGGAATAGTTTGCGTAACAGAAAATTTCATAATCTGAAATTCAGAAGGCAAGTGCCTGTCGGACGTTTCATAGCAGATTTTCTATGCACAAAACCCAAGCTGATCATAGAGATTGATGGATTGGTACATGATTTCAAAATTAAAGAGGATACGGAAAGAACCGAAGCAATCGCACAGGATTTCAATATCCCGATAATCAGATTCAAAAACGAAGAGATCATCGAGAATATGACCGATGTGTTGAGAAATATTGAAGAGCATCTCCGCCTCATCCCCTAACCCCTTCTCCCTCCTACGTCGGTAGAAGG
>Ga0155828_112_pt1 | contig 22864 bp, 22 predicted proteins | sample RifCSPlowO2_01_FD_107482 | JGI IMG/M metagenome (GOLD analysis project Ga0155828, IMG submission 107482) | Candidatus Peribacteria bacterium RIFCSPLOWO2_01_FULL_51_18
CTCCATACCGCCAGCGCGTCTGATTAAGAACGTTTTAAACGCGAAGTGGTATGACATCTTATATCTTCACCGGTTCTGGTTAAGATAGGATAAAACTCCTACAATTTCTCCATGGAATTGGAAACCATTATCGGCCTGGAGGTCCATGCGCAAATGAACACGAAAACGAAGATGTTTTGCAGCTGTGACAATGACGCTTGGGGCAAGGAACCGAATACGACGGTTTGCCCGATCTGCATGGGCCATCCCGGAACGCTTCCGGTGCCGAACCGATCCGTCATCGAAAAAGCGATCCGGGCTTCCAAAGCCATCAAATGCACGGTAAACCGGATGAATCATTTCGACCGGAAAAATTATTTTTACCCTGACCTGCCCGCGGGTTTTCAGATTTCGCAATACAAACATCCGTTGGCTTCAAACGGACTCGTAAAATTCTCGATAACCGATGCGAAGACCAACAAAAGCGAACCGGCCGAGTGCCGGATACTGCGGCTGCACATCGAAAATGACGCGGGAAAACTGACGCATCGCGGAAATCATTCCCTTTGCGACTATAACCGCGCAGGTACGCCGCTCATGGAAATAGTAACCGAGCCGGATCTCAGGTCATCCAAAGCCGCGAGTTCCTTCGCCGAAGAGCTGCGCCGCATCCTCATCGCCGCCGGAGCTAGCGTTGCCGACATGTACAAGGGCATGATGCGATTCGACGCTTCGATTTCTTTGCGACCGAAAGGAGAAAACAAGCTTTATCCGCGGACCGAAATAAAAAACCTCAACTCGTTCAAGGCTCTGGAAAAAGCGCTGAATTACCAGGAAAAATTACTGCGCGATCAGTGGGAGGCCGGCAGTCCACCTGACGGGGAAACCACTGTCGGGTGGATCGATGAAGAAGAACGAACGCAGATACTCCGGGACAAGGAAAGCGCAGCCGACTACCGCTATTTCCCGGAACCGGACATCCCGCCGCTGGATCTCACCGAGGAATACGTGTCCGGGGTCGCCGGCGGGATGGAAAAGCTGCCTTCGGAGATGAAAGCTGGATACACGGCCATAGGGCTCACCGAAGCCGAAGCCGCGATGCTGGTGGACCAGACGGAATTACGGGAAAGGTTCGACGCTGTTTACGAAAAAATAAAAGACGCCAAGCGCGCTTCGTCAATCATCCTTACTCAACTTGTCGGGTTCCTGAACGCCGCTGAAAAAAATATCAGCGCGGCCCCATCGGCTGCCGATCTGGTCAAACTGGCCGAAGCGATGGCATCCGGAACAATAAATTCCAACTCCGGAAAGGACGTTCTCGAAAAGATGGTGGAATCCGGAAAAGGACCGGCTGAAATAATAAAAGACGAAGGAATGGCTCAGATATCGGATGAATCAACCCTGATGAAACTCGTGGAAGAAGCCATCGCTAAAAATCCGAAAGCAATCGTTTCCTACAAAGCCGGAAAAACCCAGGCTCTCGGCGCGATCGTCGGCTGGGTGATGAAACAAACCAAAGGCCAAGCAGATGCCAAAAAGGTAAATGAAATCCTAAGTAAGAGATTGAAATAATCGAGCGCCGTTGAATAATTGAGAATTGAAAATTAATTGTCAATTGTTAATTGTCATACCATTTTGCATTTAAAACATAACTAATCGGTCATTCGTAACGGCATCATCTCGTACCGCGTAGCGTTTACTCAAGCCAAGAACTCCATACCGCCAGCGCGTCTGATTAAGAACGTTTTAAACGCGAAGTGGTATCAATCATCAATTTGATCGTTCCACATACTCCCCCTTCTCCGTATTGACCTTGATCTTGTCCCCTTCGTTGATAAACAAGGGGACGTTTATCGTCGTGCCGCTACTCAGCTTCGCGGCTTTGCTCCCGCCCGTCGCCGTATCGCCGCGCAGGCCGGGGGAAGTCTCGACGACTTCCAAAATCACCGAAACCGGCAGCTTGATGCCGATCGGACGTTCTTCATACATCAACGCATCGACCTCCAGTCCGTCGACCAAAAACTGAACGCCCTCGCCGATGGCCTCGTCGGGCAGCTCGAACTGATCATAATTTTCCAGATTCATGAAAGCGCGGGTTCCTTTCCCGGCATAAAGATATTGCACATGCTTGTAACCGACCGAGGCTTCCTCTATTTTTTCGCTTCCCTGGAAATTTCGCGCGACTGTCGCGCCGGTCTTCAGATTTTTCAGCTTGCACTGCATGTTGGCCTTGCTTTGGCTTTTGCGGCCGAATTGCGAAGCGAGGATGAGATAAGGTTCGCCGCCTAAGGTTATCGCGCGTCCGGGTTTTAGTTCGGTGATCGTGTACATAGCGGGGAAAAGCTACTGGAGACGTCATGCCCGAGTCAATAAGACCTTCGCTTGGAAAATTGCTAAATTGCTAAATTGTTAAAAAAAGCAGTTAATCAGAGTTACCTTAATTGCCGCCCTTCAGCTCGTCTCCCAGATTCTTGATCTCGGTCAGTACATAGCCTCCGACACCGTTCTCCGGCAGCTCACGGTAAAGTCTCCGCAGCAGCGTCCCCCGGTTCGGATCACCCTTGAGTTTACCCATTTCAACGAGCAGCTGGTTATAACGGCTGCGCGGAGCTTTGAAAACAAAAATCCTCCGGACCATTTCTTTGACCCGGTTATTGAGCGCCTCTTCGGATACCAATACCTGATCAGGCTCATCCGGCAGGTACTGCGCGATATCGGCCTGCACCGCCTCGGCTATCGGGTCCGGTGAGCCTGCCTTCATGGCTGCTTGTATCAGGGCATCGGTAAAGGTAAGCAAAGCCCGGGCTTCTTTTTGGAGCAGCGGATGTGCGCCGGTTTTTTCATCCAGAACCTCTTTCAGATAAGGCCTGACCTCTGCATAAGCGATGAGTCCCCCGGTCAGGTTCCTGGCTTCCAGACTCCGGTTTATTTCTGCCAGTTTGTCGACCAGCACATATCCTTCAATATCTTTTGCTTTTAACGCGGTATCCGGTATGGCACCGCTGATCTGCACTACGGCGTCCTTCAGAAGCTCGGTGGCGACCTGCGGACTCTCGGACGAATTAAGCGTAGAGCTGGCCTCTGCTATCTGTTTTTTGATCAGAAATTTGACCAGGTTGTCACCCGTGCCTCCGGCCATGGCCAGAAGCGAGTCGCGGTACTCAGTCATAGGCATGGTTGCTTCGCTGTTTTGTCCTTCTTTCAAAAGCGCCAGCGCTTCGCTCAATCTGGTATCGGCCTGCTGGATCCTCTTCTCCGTGCGGCCGTCCGTCGTCAGCGTAAACAGGACATCGACCTCCTCGGCTATGCGTTTGGCCGGATACAGAAAGGATGTCGGCAGGATGCCGGCCATCTGCTGCCTGCGTTCCTGGAGCATCTTCGCTATTTCCGTGCGATGGGCCGCGTCCTGGCTGAGATTTCCGGTAACCCATTCGTTTGAAAACGATGCGGCTGGAAGATTCTTCACGAGTAAGGGCTGCTTTTCCCGCGCTGACATTTGCTCGCCGGAAACGATGAACGCCGTCTGCGTCCCTTGCTGGAAAGTGGCTCCCAAATCATAAACCGAGACTTTCACCTGCCGGTCGCCCTGCTCTACAGACGCGCTGCCCGAATTCAACGCCAGTCGTCCCTGACTCGTTTCGATTGTCAGACTTTCCTGAACCGGAGACAGCAGGCCGAGCGTCCAGATGCTGCCGCGGACAAGAGTCGCCGTCGGCCCCGCTGATGTCACGATGGAATTATCGGTCGTGTTGTGCAGCTTCAGAGTCGTATCGGCCTTCAATCTGACGACACCGTCGTCGTTCAATATGATCGTGGCGCTGGAGTCGCCGGTACGGATCATCACGGGATCCCGGAGTATCTCGGGGCTTCTGACATTGCGCCAGATTCCCCCGACGAAAACCGACACGTCTGCGCCATGGGGTATCAATTGCACGCTCAAATTCGCCTGTATCGCCGGCGCCAGAAATACGAGCGGCATTGCGCGAAGCAAAACTATGAAAACCGCAAAAGACAAGGCCCATCTGACCGCGCTCGAAACCGCCGGCAGAGCGATCGGCTCCAGGCTTGCCAGAATGCGTTGCCGCAATCTCTCGAATGTTTTTTGCGGAAGATTCGTCGTTCGAGACAGATCCCCGAGCCTCGAACCAAGCGGCGTGCGAATGATCAGCATGATCCGGTCTTTTAATCTCAATTTGGAGTCTGAAGACGGAGTGGCGGAATAAACGACTGAAAGGAGGTTTTGGGGCTTGATCCGGCTCATAACCGACTTTTTCATTTTTTGCTTTAGCTCGTCACGGGGAGTGACGCTCTCGGCTACGCGCTTCAGTGTGGGTTCATCCAGCATAAAATCGGCTGTCAGCACTTGCTAAAACGGAAAAAGGTCGATGGCCGTTACAGGAAGATGGCGCGAAATTCATGAAATCAGCTTTGATCTGTCTTAAACTGGGGTGGAAGCAGTGTTTCCAGTTTCTTAAGCGCCCGGAATTTCAGCTGCCGGACATAACCCTCGGTCATCTTTAGCGACTTCGCCACCTCCCTGTGGCTGAGTCCGGCCATATAATGCATCAGCAGTATTTCCCGGTAATCCTTCGGCAAACCGTCAAGCGCTTGTCTTACGACCCGCACCGAAAGATCGGTTTCAGTCTTTTTTTCCGGATTGTTTTCATGATTTTCATCGACTAATTCCTCGCTCAATTCCTCGAACCCCCGCATGCTCCGGTAGGCATCGATCACCGTATGCCGGGCAATGCGAAAAAGCCAGGCCGCGAAAGGCACGCCGAAAAACGGCCGGTAGCTGTTTATCTTTTCCCAGACTTTCACGAATATGTCGGCCACCAGGTCCTCCGCCATTTCCTCGGGAAACCGGAAAACCACATAGCGGTAAACCGGCGTCAAAAAAGCGTCATAAATCCGGCCGAAGGATTCGGTATCGCCATCCTGAGCCTTGGTTACCAGGGATTTCAGATCCTCCGGCGTCAGCGGATTTTCTATCATGGAGACAGCAGTATAGCGATAACCAAATTAACAATTAACAATAATATGTAACGCGCCTCGGAGAGGCGCTCCTATAATTTTTATACCATTTTGCATTTAAAACATAACTAATCGGTCATTCGTAACGGCATCATCTCGTACCGCGTAGCGTTTACTCAAGCCAAGAACTCCATACCGCCAGCGCGTCTGATTAAGAACGTTTTAAACGCGAAGTGGTATTAGAATAGGAGCGGGTCTCCGACCCGCGTATTCAAGAGGCGGAGGTGATTGATTGCGAGTGTTGTTTCATAGGGGCCGTCTATTAATTTTTGTATTTTTTAATTCTCAATTGCTTACTCCCACTCGATCGTTCCCGGCGGCTTGTTTGTCAGGTCCAGGAAAACCGCATCTATTCCTTCAAGTTTCATTATCCGGTCAGTCATTTTTTTCAGGACATTCGAAGGCAGCTGAACCGCATTGGCGGTCATCGCGTCCTGGGATTCGATCGGCCGCAGAACTATCGATTGGCCGCCCTTGCGTGTTCCGACAGGCAGAAGCACGACCGGAAATTGCCAGATTTTCTCATACAGACCGGCCGCGCGCATTTCTTCATCCACGATCGCATCCGCCTCGCGTAGCAGGTCGGCTCGTTCTTTTGTTATGTATCCAGGACTGATTTCGGGTACGAAAGATTTTTCATGAGTAAGGCAGATTAATACGCGGTTGAAGGCTGGAATGGAATTTGGAACCAGGGTAGCCAGCTCCATGTCGCGCTCCGTGATCTCTGTCGGTTTACTGTGGAAGAAAGCGATCGCATGGCGGTATGTCCGGCCGTCGCCCTGGACTCCCACCGACCGTATCGGAAGTACCGCATACGAACCGTTCAATTTCAAATCGGTCTCATCGATTTTTTCGGGCAGCGTCGATTCCTTCGCGCAAAGTATCCGCACGCCGAGCCCCGGACCCGGAAACGGATGGCGCCAAACCAGCTCATGCGGCAGTCCCAGCTCCTCCCCGAGCTTCCGCACCTCATCCTTGTAAAACTCTTTCAGCGGCTCGATGACCAGACCTTTTTCAATCATCTTTTGAATAACCTCGACCCGGTTATGGTGTGTTTTGATTTTATCCGCATGTTTGGTGCCGCCTGTTTCGATCGTATCCGGATATATCGTCCCCTGACCCAGAAGCCATTTGGCTTGTGGCTTTTGGCTTGTGGCTTTTGGCTCCAAATCCATCTCCTTAAAAATTCTTTGTTGATCGTTTATAAAAGTATTGCCGATGATTTCTCGCTTCTCTTCGGGATCGTAAATTTCTTTCAGGTTGGAGAAAAATTCCTCGGAGGCATCCACGACTTCCAGGTTATCGATTCCAAGTTTCCCAAACGCATCCCGAACAGCTTTTATTTCATTTTTCCGCATCAAGCCGGTATCGATCAGCAAGCCTTGAACGCGTTCTTTGCCGAGAACTTTGTTCAAAAGCATAAAAGCAACCGATGAATCTACGCCCCCTGAAACAAGCATGAAAACTTTTTTGTCTCCGGCTTCACTCTTAATCTGTTCGCCCACGTGCTTCGCATAACTTTCGACCGACCAGGGCTCCGGTTTGCAAAGATCAACGAAATTTCTCAGTATCGTGAGACCGTGTTCGGTGTGCGCCACTTCGATATGGAACTGCAGTCCGAATATCTTTTTCTCTTCATCGGCCATCCCCGCGATTTTGCATGAGGAAGATGAAGCGATTGTTTTGAAATGTCCGTATTCCGGAGGCGGCAGCTCTTTTACTTCATCGCCATGAGACATCCAGACCACGGACGATGGCGGCACATTTTTGAATAATATGGATTTACCAAGCTCGATCGGTGTTTTTCCGTATTCCTTCACCGCGCCGGGCTGCACCGTGCCGCCCGCTATTTGAGCGATCCATTGATGCCCGTAACACAAGCCCAGAATCGGAATGCCGAGTTTCAATATCTCCGGGTCTGCCTGCGGGCTCCCGGCCTCATACACGCTCTGCGGTCCGCCGGACAAAATGATCCCGGCGGCACTCTTCAGATCTTTCACGTCCGTCTCAGCCGGAAGAATTTCCGAAAAATATCCGAACCGCCTCACCCGGCTCGCGATCAGGTGGGCATATTGTCCGCCGAAATCGAGAACGATGATGGCGCCTTTACGAGACATGGCTACACTCTAAGGAACCTCTGAAAAAATGTTAAATTGTTAAATTGTTAAATTGTTAAACATACAAAAAAAGTGGCTCATGCTTGCTAATACCACTTCGCGTTTAAAACGTTCTTAATCAGACGCGCTGGCGGTATGGAGTTCTTGGCTTGAGTAAACGCTACGCGGTACGAGATGATGCCGTTACGAATGACCGATTAGTTATGTTTTAAATGCAAAATGGTATAACAATTTAGCCATTTAACAATTTAACAATTGTGGTACGATAATGTTTACCTTTTCGACAACACAGCCGCCGTTAATATCCAAACCGAATACGCCACCGCGCTGTCCTCGAACGAATGCAGGAACAATCCGGCGATGCTTATGCCGAGGAAGGTCAGAAGGATCGGCAAAGCCGGATTTGTAAGATTGATCCGTAAAAGCCTCCATAGAACCGAAATCGCCAGCGCCAAAGAAAATATCAACCCTAGAACGCCCATCTCCACGCCGAATTGCAGATACCAGTTTTCGGTTAACACTGGACACTTGCATACTTTGTCCGCCGGAAAACGCTGGGTCGACCCGATGAATATGCAAACGTCACTCCGGTTCTTCGCCCAGGAATAATCCGATCCCGCAGGCTGAGTCACGCAGGTGTCACTGAACGCATTGCTCGCCGGCCCCGCCGTACCCAATCCGGAGCCAAAGGGATGGTTTTTTATTATTGCCATCGCAGCGAGCGGTTTTTTTAGATGATCTGCGAACGACTGGGTGCGGATTAAAATATCCGGCCGCTGCCGGATCAAAACAGAAAAGAGCGCTGCGAAGATCAGGGCTCCGGTTAAAACTCCATAAATCAGATTTTTTTTACTGTACCCCAGTCTCTCTACCCGCTTTATTCCGAGTAATACCGTTACAAATAAAATGCCGGAAGCCGCTACCCATGCAGCACGGGAGTAGGCCAGCGACAGCGCCGCCGATATTGCGGAGAATGAGAACAGCCAGGCAAAAATGAACCCGTACCGCATTGGCTTTTTTTCTCTCAGATGAGCTTTCAATCTTTTTAAAATTACCCAGATCAATATTGATAATGGCAAAAGCAACCATATTCCAAATTGATTGGGACCGCTCATTACGCTTTGTATCCGCCGGATTCCGGAATTTTCTATCTGCTGAAAAGCGGCCAATGGGCTGCCCGGGATATAAAGCGAGTGCATATCCGAATAGCCGAGTGATGTAAAAAATGACAGCGGCAGGAAAGCCGTTTCTATGCCGTAAACCGCAATGACAACTCCGAGAACGGCCAAAATAACCAGGATACGGTTGAGCCAGATTTCCGACCAAGCGACTCTCCGCATAAAAAAGAAAACCGTAAGCGGCAAAAAATCATACTTGAATCCCAATAAAAAACGCTTGTCAGCTGCGGTAATTTTGAAATTTAACAAGCTGCCAAAACCGCCGTTCTCCGCGAAAGCAGAGGGATTCAGCGATACGATCGAAGCCAGTAGTACGCCGCCCAAAATCAGCCAGTCGATCAGATCAAACGACCAGACGTTTTTGGAGTCCGAACCGAATATTTCAAATATGGCGATCAATACGATCAGTAATATCAAGACTTCTTTCCAGATCGCCAGATAAGCCAAGGGCGCGTGGCCTGGCCCGAGCAACCATTTCGTTCCGACCGTAACCAGAAAAGCGTGGAATGGAAGCAAGAGCAACAGTATGAACGTCAGCCATTCACGTGTGCGCTGAAGCATTGTCAAAAGTTTACACCAAACTCCCGTAACCGGGACATCGTGTCCCGGATGCACGACCGGGACACTATGTCCCGGTTACGGAAGCCAATTTTTCCTCTTCCGTCCTGAAAACTCTACCTTTTGCCAAAACCTCTTCCACCGCATCGATGCTTTTTTTGCTTACATTTTCGCCATAAAGCTTCGGCGCTTTGCGCATCTCTTCGTTGTCCCAGGCAAATTCGATGATTTTTTTTACCAAAGCATCATCGACCGGTGGCGCGATCAGGTTTCCTCCCGCCATGGCGGATTCGCTTCGATCGGAACCGTATCTCAGCGTAACGCACGGCACGCCGAGCGCGTTCATCTCCTCCTGCATCGACCCCGAATCCGTGGCACATACCGCCGCCCGGCTCATGGCCGCGATCACATCGCGGTACCCGGGCCAGACCGGCGAATAAATGAAGGTAGGAAATTTCTTAGTCAATTCCGTTATTTCGTTTTTCAAACCGAACCTTTCGAGCGCGGCTTCAGTCTGGAACATGGAAATGAGCAGTACTTTCCGGCCATCGGTGATAAGTGACTGCATCGCGCGATAAAGCGACAAAAATCGTTTCTCGGAAATGCAGTTTTCACGGCGGTGAATGCAGAACCGGACGAAATCCCCGCTTTCGAGCATCGGATACCGCTCGAAAACCGTTGATTTAGCCATGGATTCCGCCGCTTCCTGCGTCGCGTCCACCACCGAATTCCCCACCACAAATATTCGATCATCCGGAAATCCCTCGGACAACATAAACTCGCGGTTCAGCTCCACCGGCGCCAGATGTACGCCCGTCGCGGCTTCGCTGCAACGCGTGTTGAACTGTTCCGGATACGGCTCCAGGCTGCCGCGTTTCCAGTTTTTTTTGTCCATCAGGAAGTTTCTCCAGCCTTCGATGTCCCAGGCGCTTGTGGCTTGTAGCTTGTAGCTTGTAGCTTCGTAGTCCGGCGTAAGCGTTCTGATGCCTGCTTCGACATGGACTGCAGCGAAACCATGGCAAAAACCGGCGTTGCTGGCAGCCATCGCGGTTGTCGTGTCGCCATGGACATACGGAACCACTGGCTTTTTTCTTCTCCTTAGCTCGTTCAATACATATCCCAGCCGCCCGATTATCTGGCTCACCACCTCGTACATCGTGCCTCTCACGTTGAGATTGAAATCCGGAAGAACATCGAATTCCTTCAGCATTCCCCCGCTTAAATTTTCATCGTAATGCTGTCCGGTGTGCCCGAGCAGTACGGCATGCCCGCGCGCCTTCAGTTCCTTGTAAAGCGGAATTTGCTTGATTATGTCCGGCTTCGTAGCGATCAGTATCAAATGAACCGTATCCCCCGGTTCTTTGGCGATTTCATCCAAAAGATCGGGCCGACGGTAAGTTATTTCATCCATTCAGACCGATTCTAGTGCAAATCAATCATTCTGAATATGTTTATCCCAGTCCGAAACCGCTCTTTAAAATCTGCCTCCCTTATACAACAACACTTGGCAGCGGCTTTCCAGGCCGCGGCGTTTTGCCGATTAACAAGACATTAATCGAAGTTTCCGCGGCCGGGGACGGCGGCGGCTGATTTTATTTTTTCAGAGCTTCCTTAATTGATTTTCGCTGTCCCTTTGACAACCATCCCCGGAACTTCTCTTATTTTCTTGTCAATGACTTTTCCCCCATCAAAAACGTAGACATAAGGAATCGAGCAGCTTATCTCCATCGTCGCAGCATCATCCGGCGACATGCCATCCAGGTTTTTTATTATCGGCCGCATGCTGTTGCCGTGGGCGATGATTAAAACGTTTTTTTTGGCTTCTATAAGCGGCAAAACATACTGTTTGAAAAACGGCCAGGTGCGCCTCTCGCAATCTTCGATACTTTCGCCTCCCGGCGGACGCGTGGAATAACTTCTCCGCCAGAGTTTCACCTGTTCCTCACCGTATTTTTTCACCGTGTCAGCCTTATTGAACCCCTGCAGATCACCATAATGCCTTTCATTCAAAGCCGAATCCTCGATAATCGGCGGTTCAATTTTTCCATATCCGTCAACGAACCCGTCATAAGTTTCTTTCGAACGCTTGAGGCGGGAAAGAAAGATCGTATCGAATTTCAGATCTTTCAGGCTTTTACCACAGAGCACGGCATCCGCCCTGCCCTGAGCGGTCAGTGAGACATCGGTCCAGCCCGTAAAACGGTTTTCCAGATTCCACTGCGACTGGCCGTGGCGGATCAGGACGAGAAAGCTCATAAAACAGTGCGATCTTAAGGCCAAAATGTAAAACCGGTAAAGGGGGAAACCGAGGAGTCCGAAGAAACCGACGAAACCGAGGATATGCTGCTGTCCTCGGACTCTTCGGATTCGCTCGCCTCGGCGAAGCCCTTGGGTGAAGTCGGGTCGGTTTCTTCGGTTTCCTTTCCCGCCATTATGATTTTCTTTCTCTAATACCATTTTGCATTTAAAACATAACTAATCGGTCATTCGTAACGGCATCATCTCGTACCGCGTAGCGTTTACTCAAGCCAAGAACTCCATACCGCCAGCGCGTCTGATTAAGAACGTTTTAAACGCGAAGTGGTATAACAATCGCAAGAATGGCGATTGTGTTCCCGTATTCATCGCGGATGGGAGTGAATGCGGCGGTTTCCAGATCCGGCGAGATGTCTATAATCGTGTTTTCCAGAGCCGGAATGAAATACTTGTACTCCACCTGCGTACCCGGAGCCAGGGGCGCCTCTTCTTCGTCAACTTCGCCGTTCCCGTCTACGTCCAGGAACGTATCCGGAGCGAAGGTGTAAGAATCCACAAGCAACACGAAAAAATTTTCCTCCGCCGGAACCACTATATAAAGATAGTTCAGCTCCGGATGCCGGGTCTGCTCAAGAGCCAGGAATTGGTAAAGCGATCTGGTGATAGCGCCGGAGCCGCTCTCCTTCAACGTGTCACGGACATCGGCCGGACGTATCTTCGCGGCAATCGACTTTGCGAGAACCGTGAGATATTCATGCCCGGGTTCAAGACCTCTGGGGTTACTCTTCACCGGCTGATTGACGGCGTTCAAATCTCTTCTGGATCTGCGTGCACCGCGGTCAATTTCCTTACGATCCTGTAACCGTAACCTGTCCTGCCGGCTCCTGGTCGGTGCGCTTACCCTCGCCGGGACCACCGGCTCAACTGCATCAATTTCGGTTTCGATTTCCTTTTTGTCTGAAGGTTTTATTATCACCGGATCGAAAACCGACAGGCCGAGCAGGGCTTCGAACTCGGCTCCCGAAAGCACCGAGAATTTTTTCGGGGTCTCGACTCTTACCGGAAACATCTGACGTTGAAATTTGGCGGAAATTTTAGCGGCAGGATCATTTCCGGCCAGGGACAAATATCTGAATTCACCGTTTCCAATCGTGTCGATTTTTGCCTGAGCAGTGCTGTCCGTCGGAATGATTTCCGACTGCAAATTGTCGGGAACAAAAGAGATGACCGCATCTATCAGTGTCGCCAGCACCCCGTTTGAAACGGAGAGTTTGTAGCCGATCCCTCCTGGAAAACGGTTTTTCTGCAACACAGTCTCCCGGACCAGCTCCGGATCGACCGGTAAAATCGTCCAGTTTTCGGCGGGGATTTCATCCATCCGGATCGCATGCCATCCGTTGCCCAGTTTTTTGAAGGAAGAAATATCGATGTAAGGATCGCTGCCTTCCGCCTCCGACACGCGCAGGTAAACATAGCCGTGCGCGATCCGGGCTTCCAATGCGAGCTTCATGGAATTTTCAGCCGACTTTCTTTCGATTTTCACATCGGCTTTGAACTTGTCCGGCACGACACCCTCCCGCATGCCGATCGCCCTGAACACGGTTTTATCCCCACCGGATTCTCTTTTTATCGTGACATCAAAATTGACCGGCTTGGCTTCCTGTATCGCCGACTCGATCAGGCTGAAAGGAGTAATTTCCGCGGCGCCGGTCAGCATCGGAAACGCCAAAGCAGCGGCAAGCAGGAAATATTTGAAACGCATGAAAGGTGGGGTAATTGTTATCCAGATTACACGCCCGGTTTAGGGGGCGGCAATCGGTCTTGGAACTACAGAGGAAACCGAGGAATCCGAAGAAACCGACGAAAAGCTGTAATCCTCGGACTCCTCGGCTTCCTCGGTTTCGTCGGTTTCCTTTTTAAAGGGTAACTGCTCACTGACGCTGCGGATTATCGGGCGAATAAATTCGCTATTTTCCCCTTAGTTAACCGCCGATTTAAATCGGCGGTTAACTAAACACGAGAAAGCGGAATTTATTCCGCAAAGAGCTGCTGGTTGTTTCTCACAAGTTTATTTCAGACTCAGTGAGCGGTTACTTTAAAGGATATGTGAAAAATCGGAGAATTCTGCTATAATATTCCGATGCATTTCGAAAAAATCACACATCAAAATTATCGCATGTCGGTGATGCTCGCGATCGTGCTGTCCGGCATGGTGGTGACTCTCGCCGCGCTGCTCGGCCGCGGCACGCTGAGGCTGAAAGCCGCCTTGGCTCTCGATGAACCTACTGATTTGACCGTTATCGCGCTTTTTGAAGATAATCTGCCGGAAGGGGTGAAGATCCAAACCATAGATTTCCTCAGAAAAGAGCCCGAATACTACGGCGGAAAGCCGAGCTATGCATATCATGTTGCCACGTCTGACCTGTCGGATTATTTCCTCCGGCTTGTTTTTAACCGGGACACGGGGAGTTGGGAGCTCACTCACCTCGAGCCCTTGCGCGGAGAACCAGCAGCGGAAACACAACCACCGCAGTAAAAATGCGTTTGAACCGGCGGGGTTCATTTATCAGGCGCCACAGCCATTCCAGTCCGGCGGATCGCATACAGGCCGGGGCCCTTCTCCGCGTCCCGGCAAGAAAATCGAATGAACCGCCGACTCCCATCGCCAGAACTACGGACGGCATTTTTTTGAGATTACGGGAAATCCATAAATCCTGCGCCGGTGCGCCGAACGCGACGAAAAGCACCCGGGCGCCGGAAAGATTTATCCGGTTTATCAAATCGTTTTCATCGCCGGCGGCGGGAGAACCCGAATAAGTGCCGGCGACTTTGAGCCCCGGATTGAGTTGTTTCAGTTTTTCCGCAGCGGACCCCGCTACAGCTGGCATGGCTCCAAGCAAAAAAACCGGCGGAATGTTTTCCTTTGAACAGATTCCCGTAAGCAGATCCACTCCGGTCACTCGTTCAGGAATCGGTTTTCCATAGAATCCAGCCGCCCATTTCAGACCCGTGCCATCGGGAACATTCATGCTGGTTTCATTCAAGACTGTCCGGAACGCCGTATTTCGCCTGGCTTCCACCAGCATCTCCGGGTTCGGCGTCATGATGTGATGCTGACTGCCGGAATCGATCAACCGAAAGACCTCGTCAACCGCTTCGGCACCGGTCAAAGCGTCGATTGGAATCCCGAGAATGAGAACCTTTTTACGAAAAGACATGGACTTGAGTTTCATTATCGTGAAAAAACCGGCACAATGAAACCCGTAATTACTCAGGAATCATGCCTGAACTACCCGAGGTCGAGACGATTTTGACGGCCTTGAAACCGGTGACAATCGGCCAACGGATCGTGCGAACGGAAGTGCTCCGGCAAAGTATGGTTCAAGAACCGCTGAAAATTAAGCGCCTGGTAAAAAATATCCGGGTGCTGGATCTGAGACGTCATGGAAAATATCTTTTTATCAATCTGGAAAACAACCTGACACTGGTGCTGCATCTCCGCATGAGCGGCCGGCTGGCCGTCCGGAAAATCTCGGATGCCGAATTCCGGCACGAAAGGCTCAGGCTCGTACTGCAGAAAAACCTGGTCCTGGTTTTCAACGATCCCCGAACGCTTGGGCGTATCTTCCTGGCGCCGACCGACTCCCTTGCCTCGCATCCTCGGCTCAAACTGCTGGGACCCGACGCACTGACCGTAAGCCAAAGAAAATTTATCGACCGGTTGAAGGCGCGAAAAGGGGTTCTGAAAGCCGTGCTCCTTAATCAATCTTTTGTTGCCGGAATCGGCAATATCTATGCCGACGAAACATGTTTCCGCACACGCCTTGATCCTCGGCGAAAAGTTCAAACTTTAAGCAAACCGGAAAGGGAAAAACTTCACCGCGCCGCGATTGCAACGCTGAAAAAAGGCATAAGAAACCGCGGAACCAGCATATCCGATTTTCTGGGGCTGCACGGCAAACCGGGAATAAATCAAAATTCGCTGTCGGTTTACGGGAGGAAAGGCAGGCCATGCCGAAGCTGCGGAACCATATTGAAATCAACGAAGATACAGCAAAGAACGACGGTTTGGTGTCCGGAGTGCCAGAGATAATTTCGCCAGGTCCACGGGACGCAGAGTCCCGTCTGCGGGTAAGGAGCGCGTATACTGTCCTCAATGCTCCTCCGCGACGCCATCTACGACTTCCTGACCCACTGCGAAGTCGGCAAATACCAAAGCAAGAAGACCGTGGAAAATTACCGGCATTACCTGAAGCGTTTCGAGCGCTTCGCGAAGCCGAAAACAGATGTCGGCGATCTTTCTTCCGAAATGATCCGCGATTACCGGCTGCACCTGCACCGGACCCATATCGCCGGGCAGGGCGTGACCTTGGACATCAAAACCCAGCAGTATCACCTGATCGCCTTGCGCGCCCTTCTGAAACATTTACATAAAAACGACGTCAAAACCATTTCTCCGGAAAAAATAGAACTGCCGAAAGTGCCCGGCAGGCAGGTGGAAGTTTTGAGCCGGGAAGAGTTGGACCGTATGTTCGGCGCAATCGACGTGACCAAACGAAACGGGCTTCGTGATCTCGCGGTGCTGCACCTGCTGTATTCCACTGGGCTGCGGGTAAGCGAGCTGAGCAATCTGAACCGGAAAGATGTAAACCTGGATTCGAAGGAATTTCGCGTGGTCGGCAAGGGCCGCAAGGCGCGGATTGTTTTTATTTCCGATATCGCAGCCGGCCACTTGAAAGCCTGGCTCGACTCGAGAAACGACAACTGGACGCCGCTTTTCGTGAGCAACAGCAACCGCTCGAGGACTGACTCGCTTATCGGCGAAGACCGCAGGCTGGAGCCGCAGGCTATCGAAAGGATTGTGCGTCATATTTCGGTCCGCGCTGGCCTGGTAAAGAAGGTAACCCCCCATACTCTGCGCCATACATTCGCCACGGAACTGCTGAAGAACGGCGCCGATATCCGCTCGGTGCAGGAAATGCTGGGTCACGCCAGCATCACCACCACGCAAATTTATACGCACCTGACGAATAAGCGGTTAAGGGAGATTCATCAGCAATTTCACCGGTAAATAATCGGAGAACATATTTACGCCAGAGATCGGGCCGAGGCCCATTGGTCCCGCATTCGGATAAATTATTTCAATTTTCCCCTCCTCCATTCCGATATTTCTTTGTGGTTACCGGAAAGCAGCACTTTGGGGACTCTCTTGCCGCGGAAAACCTCAGGGCGGGTGTAATGCGGGTATTCTTTTTTCCGGTCGAGGGATTTGGAGAAGCTTTCCTCTCCGGCTGAAGCCTCTTTGCCAAGTACGCCCGGAATCTGCCGCGCTATCGAATCGACCAAAACCATAGCCGGCAGCTCGCCGCCGGTAAGAACGTAATCCCCTATCGATATCTCTTCATCGATCCAACCGTCGATCACCCGCTGATCCACGCCTTCATAATGCCCGCAAAGCAGGATTATCCAATCATGTTTCTTGGCCAGTTTTTCTACTTTCGGCTGCATGAGACGCTCACCCTGAGCCGACAAATAAACCCGATGGGGCTTCAATCCTCGGTTTCGTCGGATTCTTCGGTTTCTTCGGTTTCCTTCCGTAATGACTTTCTCCAAACATTTCACTATCGGTTCCGCCATCATCACCATTCCAGCGCCTCCGCCATAAGGACTGTCATCGGCTTGCTTGTGCCGCCCGGAAGCATAATCCCTGATGTTATGAACGTTTACCTCGATCAACCCTTTGTTTTGGGCTCGTTTCAAAATGCTCCCGGTCATGGGCCCCTGGAACGTTTCGGGGAAGAGCGTGAGGATGTCGAAACGCATCGGCAACGATGTAAGATATAAGACATAAGACATAAGTATCAAAAAACTCACATCTTATGTCTTATATCTTATATCTTTCTTAAGTATTCATCCTGTTAACTTCCGGATCTTATGGAGTCGCCCCTGGTTGACGTCTGTATCCCCGTTTACAAACCCAAAGCCGAACATTTAGGTCAGGCCTTGAATTCCCTGATGAATCAGAGTTTTGCGAGATGGCATGCATGGATCCGTGACGACAGTCCGGAGACAGGGGTGGAAAACATATTGATGCCTTTTGCCTCAGGTGGCAGGATCGGATTCAAAAGAAACGCCAAACGACTGGGAATAGGAGGCAACTGGAACGCATGCCTGCAAGCGGGAAACGCCCCGTATGTCGCTTTTTTGTTTCAGGATGATGTCTGGAAAAACGATTATTTGGCTTCCGCCCTGGGAATCCTGGAAAAACATTCCAACGTCGGCTTTGTTTCTATGGAACATGAATATTCTTATGAAGGCGATATTCCGACCAGGCCGCGTTACGAGGAACTCAAGGATTTTTGCAACCGGGAAATCGCATCGGGGCATCACCTCGGACGAAATTTTTTGCGGCGGTGGATCGGATACGAGCTGTATCCCAACCTGATCGGTGAACCGAGCTTCGTCGTCATGCGGCGGGCGGCATGCTCGGCTGCCGGAATATTTTTGAAAGACATGCCGCAGTTCCTGGATGTGGAATACTGGACCCGGCTGCTCCAGGTGACGGATTGGTATTTCCTGCGTGGAAACCGGGGGACATTCAGGGTGCATGCCGATGGAACAAGCGCTTTGAATCACCGCTCCGGACAGGGGCTTTTTGACCGGCTGCGTTGCTTCGAAAATCTGACATCCTCGCTAAACGGCCAAGACCGCGCGCTCACCATCCAGGCAAGGAACAAGGCGCTGGAAACAATGGCGGCGAAATTTTTCAAAAAATTCGGTTCGGGAAGCCATTTCGTGGCCAAAGGAAGCGGATTTCTGCGTTTATTTTGCCTGAAGCATCCTTTTTTGATGACTCGGATCGCGCTGAAGACTTTTCGAAATCGGAGAAAAAGCGGGTAGCGTTTTGCTTCCGAAACCGGGACATTGTGTCCCGGATTTACTTGAAGTTCCTTCACCATTTCCGGGGCGCGGGCGTCTTGGGCTGCGAGTATATGAGCTGAAATCATACCTGATACTTGATACTTGATACCTGATACTTGATACTTATTTCCATATGAACCTCAAACAATTCTTCAAAACCGCGGTCGATTACTCGATCGATCACGATCCGCGTGGCCGAAAACAGGTCGAAAAACTTCTGGGCAAACAGGCCAAACGTTTCAATGAAGCCAAAGAAAAAGATCGGGAAATGATGGATGAGGAGCGCAATTGGAATCCATATTCCGACAGCCGGATAATAAGCGGCACCGGCGAAGAGGAATTTTCACGCCTGGCGGTCGGGATAGACATGGAGACCGCGGAATTTCTGCTGATCGACAATCTGCGGAAGAACGGCGAAAAGATCGACGGCGCTTTGATCCATCATCCGGAAGGACGCGCGCTGGCCGATCTGGAAAAATCGATGTCGCTCCAGATCGACGTTCTGGCTCAGACCGGTGTGCCGGTGAACCATTCCGAATCCCTGCTCCGTCCGCGGATGGACAAGATATGGAGATCGATCCATGCCGACAATCTTTTCCGCGCGGAGCGCGCGGCGGGGCTGCTCAAAATTCCCGCAGTCTGCTGTCACACCGTCACCGACAACCTGGTGTGGAGCTTTATGCAGAAAAATTTCTGCAAAAAGGAATTTGATGATCTGGGAGAAATAATAAACGCTCTGCTGGATGTGCCGGAATACAAGGCCTATGCGAAGCGCGGCAACCCTCCGATCATCGCAAACGGCGGAAAATCGAACCGTCCCGGCCGCGTATTCGCCACAGAATTCACCGGCGGGACCAACGGGCCGGAAGAATTTTTCGAAGCCCAGTCCCGCGCCGGAGTCGGCACCATCCTCTCGATGCACGTACCGGAAAAATCCTTGGAGGAAGCCAAGAAACATCATTTGAACATCATCCAGTGCAGCCATATCGCAGCAGATTCGCTTGGCATAAATCTGCTTTTGGACCACATGAAGAAAAAAGACCCGAAGTTGAGCTTCTTCGAGCTCTCGGGGTTTATAAGGGTGGAGAGAAAAAAGTGGTGAACCGAGGTTCAAAACCCAGAATTCTCCCCCGCAACCGGGACATCGTGTCCCGGAGGTGGGTGTGTGTGAGCTTCGCGTAAGCCCCGGGACACGATGTCCCGGTTGCGGATTAAAAATTAATTTGGATTTAAATTACATCCCCGCTTCCTTCAATACTTTCTCGAATACCGCCGGATGATGTATCGCCAGCTCGGAAAGCGATTTGCGGTCCAAAGTGATGTTCGCTTTCTTCAGCGCGGGAATGAACCTGGAATAATTCAAACCTTTGGCCCTGAGTGCGGCGCTGATACGGACGGTCCAAAGCGACCTGAAATCCCGCTTCTTCCGCTTGCGGTCCCGATAGGCGTTTTGACCGGCCTTGATGACGGCTTCCTTCGCTTTTTTTACCGTGCTGCGCCGCATGCCGCGATAACCTTTGGTCAGGCGGTGCAGGGCCTTTACCCTCCGATGCCGGTGGATTCCGCGTTTTACTCTCATTGATCACAGGTTGGGTATCAGATGTTGCAGCGCCCGCTCGTTTGTGTGATGGACCAGCTGCGTGCGGTTGATGCGCTTCTGGCGCTTGCTTTTCTGCAGTAACAGATGGTTGCGGCTGTTCCTTTTGAAGGTCAGTTTGCCGCTTCCGGTGCGTTTTAGACGCTTTTTCGCGCCGCTGTGAGACTTGAGCTTGCCCATACAGAGCTGGAAGTATAGAGAGAATCTTTTAAAACGCAAAATCTTTTCGTTTCAGTAAACCTGTTCGTGCTTTTTTCCAAAGAAGAACCCCGGCTGTCTCGCGGACATCATTGTACTTCTTACAAAAACCGTACTGTCCTGGTTGTTTTTTTTCGGTACTCTTTCGATAAACTGCATCACCCTTTGTAATTCTTCTCTGGCCCAATTACGCATTCGTTCCGAGGCTACAATCCGGTCAACCAGTTCGAGTCGCGGTAATAAACGTTTGCCGGCCAAATTGTTTCGTACTGAAGCCGCCAATTCGAAATCGGGTGGATCGCTGGTCATCGCCGCAGCATAAGCGTCAAAAACCCGCATCCAAGCGGATGATTCGTCTTCGGCCTCCGATAAAACTAATCTTTCCACCAGGGAGGAAATAGTACTTTATGAAATCTGCCAGTCAAGAACTTATCATTTTTTCGGTCTTAGTATCACGATGAAATTATTCCCCTGCCGCTTCACCGTCTGATCGACTTCGCTGACGTCGGAGAGACTCTGCACGAATTTATTCAGCTTCGAGATGCCGTATTCTTTGTTGGAAAGTTCCCGGCCGCGCAGGACTATCATGACCTTTACCATGTGCCGCTCGGCCAAAAATTCGCGGCTGCGGCTGGCCTGGCGGTCCAGATCACCAGTATCTGTCCGGTATCCGAACCTTATCACTTTGACTTCCGTTTGCTTGCTGTGGGCTTTTTGCCGCTTTTCTTTTTTCTTCAATTGATAGAGATAGCTGCCATAGTCGCCGATCTTGACTACCGGCGGCACGGCTTTCGGTGAAACCTCGATCAAATCCAGCCCCTGCTGCCTGGCTAACTCCAGCGCTGCGGCGGTTGTCATCTTTTCGGCGCCCTGCTCGGAAACAAACAAGACTTCGGTTACTCTGATTTGTTCGTTGAATCTCGGTCGATGCTGAAGTGTGTGGGAACGCTGGTATGAAAAGCGCTGTCGCAGGATTGAAGGGGGAAAGCTCGGGTAAAGGATGATGAAAAGCCGCCTTAAGGTCAAGAAAGAAAACAGAATGGCATGCAGCCCTCAGGAAATTTCTAATGCCGAGTCCCGACCGCTCTGCGCCACACTCACAAACAGTTTATGAAGATGTGGCATGGGCATCTTGCCCATGGGCGCACGCGGCGTCCCGCCCGTGCAAAGCACCGGTGAAGCGTTATCTGATTCAACCGCTTACCGGTTGTTCTTCATACCTTTATTTGCCATTTTTTGTATGACAAAAAAGTAATGACTCAAAGCCTGATGAAGAAAGGCAGATGAACATGTTCCGCATGGGCGGGGACGCCCATGCACCCACGGCCGAGGACGGCCGTGCCACGACATTGGTTTCTTTAACGGGGTCAGTGAGCACTTACGCGCCAGTCTTTGACTGAATATTAATTTTCTGGTATATTACCAGATATGAATTCACTTGCTCCTCGCAGCGAAAATCTCGCTGACCAAACAGAATCTCCGGATTTTAAAGACACATTCACCGTAGCTCTTTCCCCGCGGCCAAACTTATCATCTCCCGAGATTGACAACAGTGAAGCTATGTACGAACTACATAAACTCATTAAGCAGAGCGCATCTGACTCTGGTCTCGCTTGGTTACCACAGGCATTGGAAGCCTTTTTACGATCACGCCAATCGGACTTCGTTCCTGATTTCGGTCACATTCGAGGGTTACAGATCGATCAGCGCGCACAACGGGTACGACTACTCACGCAAGGCGAACAAACTGGTGCATTTGACCTTTCATTCGATGACCTTCGTCCGTATTCCCTCGAACTTCAGTTGAAAGATCTGGAGGGAGAGCAACCTGTTACATCAATGCCTTACTCCACTGAAATGGCAGAGGCAGTGAAGCAAATTACTGAGAGTGCCCGGTATCGATGGGATCTCATCACACGAGCCGCACGCTGTATCGCAATGGGGCACAGGCAAACGCCAAGTGGAAATCTGCGAGTCTCCACGGTTGGCCCCGACATGCTTTCATATCCTCATGGCATCGGTGTGTTTTTGGATAGAGAACCGCGTTCGCGGTTCAGTATTCTGAAGGTCACAGATGAGGAAGTTCCCCTCACAGAGAGAGAGCAAGCGCTTGAATCCGTTATTCTGGCTGCGAGTCCATCCGTAGACGGACTACCTCCAGAGTTGAGCGACTACATTAAAGGGATATGGGATGCGATGGATTTCCTGGAAAAGAAATATCCAGATCTGGCTCAACGAAACGGACGTACAAAAATGGAAGACATTTCTCTGTGGATTCGACGCGCAAATGTGTCGCTCTTCAAACAAACATCGGACGAATACGCAGCGCTCCAGGTGCTAAAAGCTTACGAACAATTGCGCATCCATACAGACTACGGAGCGGGAAAAGCAGGACTCATGGATTTCTTCCGCGAGAAAGGTAAATACCGCGAGCAAAGACCGTTCGAATATACGGGAGAAGACCGTACTGAGGGTTTAGAGCGTGTTCGGCAAGAATTGGACCGTCTACAAACTGCACTCAAAATTTTCGCTGAAGTCATGGCCAAACATCGTGAAGTAATCCTCCAAGCTCTTCCCGCTGAATTCAATGACTGGTGGAATCAAAAACGCATGGAGCGAGCACGAGGAAGTATCGAAAAATCTCCTCCAGCCTTACCGAGTCCTCAGTGAACTTAGAATAGGTAGAAACCTCGATTTCTGGATTGATATTGGGACTTAGACATTGATGTTTTATTACGTGAAATGGATGAAAGTCCTGGCAGCAAACCTCTCATTCCATCTTGGTACCTCCAAGGCTACGTAGCCATCGAAGTGATTTGACGACCCAGCTAAAAACCTTGTTTTGCTTTTCGAGCCTGTCAGAAAGATGTTCAACGGCAGTCTTGCCTTCTACTGTTACTTCGCTGCCCCGCCCGAATTTTTCTGAAGGTTGTTCCGGTGTGTGCATATGGGTGCTTGGAAAATTTCCTATGACGACTTTATTATGATGCCTTTTGAAAAAAGTGAACAGAGCAAAACTCTTGTCT
>Ga0155828_106_pt1 | contig 22446 bp, 22 predicted proteins | sample RifCSPlowO2_01_FD_107482 | JGI IMG/M metagenome (GOLD analysis project Ga0155828, IMG submission 107482) | Candidatus Peribacteria bacterium RIFCSPLOWO2_01_FULL_51_18
TCAGTCTCGTTTTCGGTGAGACAAGAGTGATACTTGATACTTGATACTTGATACTTGATACTTGATACTTGATACTTGATACTTGATACTTTTCGCGAATCGGAAATACCTTCACCCAACAAATTTATGGCTTTTTCCTACGGTCCAGTTACTTCCTGCCAGACTTGCGGATCCAAAGATCTGGAGTCAGTCATATTTCTCGCTTACCTGCCCTCGGTGAATGTCATGAGCCCGCTTGACCGGGCTCACGATCAGGAACAATGGTTCCCCGCCGAGATGCTCCGCTGCCCGCGCTGCACTCTTGTCCAGCTCGGTTACGTAGCCGATCCGTCACTGGTCTTCCCGCCCGAATATCCCTATACCAGCGGCACGACAAAAATTCTCCGGGAAAATTTCGCCGACCTTTATAAAAACGTAAAGCAACTGATGGATCTCAAGCCGGAAAATTTCGTGATTGACATCGGTTCAAATGACGGAACGCTTTTGAAGAATTTCAAAAACGGCGGGCACAAAGTCCTGGGCATCGAGCCGTCACTCGCGGCCAAACTGGCGGAAAAAGACGACATCGAAACCATGATGGCGTTCTTCGGGACGGAATCGACCGATGAGGTGCTGAGGACTCACGGTCAGGCCGACGTGATAACGGCCGCCAACGTTTTCGCTCATATCCTGGCGCCGAATTCGGTAGTGGAAAACATCAAGCGGCTGCTCAAGCCCGAGGGAGTCTTCGTTTCCGAATCCCATTACCTCCTTGGATTAATCGAAACCCTGCAGTACGACACGATTTATCATGAACATCTGCGGTATTACTCGCTTCAGAGCATCAAGTTCCTGCTCGAAAAACACGGTTTCCGGGTATTCAGGGTCCAGCGCATCCCGACTCATGGCGGCTCCATCCGCGTGTACGCCGCACTTTCAGACAGATTTGAACCGGACGGCTCGGTCGAAGATTTGCTGAAGGTCGAAGACCAGGCCGGCCTTACCGGCACGGGCTGGACCAAACCATTCCGCGAAGGCGTCGTCAGGTCGAAGTTGGAGCTTTATCGGATTCTGGCCGATATCAAATCCAAAGGGCAAAAAATTTACGGCATCAGCGCGCCGTCCAGAGCCTCGACCCTGGTGAATTACGCCGGTCTCGACGATGAGCTGATCGAGTGCGTAATGGAAATCAAAGGCTCAAAAAAAATCGGAAAATATCTTCCCGGCCGGAACATACCGGTACTGGAAGAATCGAAGCTCTATGCCGATCAACCGCCTTACGCGCTGCTTTTGTCCTGGCATATCGCGACGGAGCTGATGGCAAATCTGAAAAAACGCGGATACAAGGGGGATTTCATCATCCCATTGCCAATCCCGCGAATTGTGAAAAACAGCGAGGTTTAAAGGCAGATCGTTTCGATGAATACCTCCGCAGCCGGGACATCGTGTCCCGGAGTCATTGGAGTAATTTGGCACAAACCCGGGACACGATGTCCCGGTTACGAATCTTTGAGAATTTTTTTGTTACTAAGTCGCTGAAAAGTCCTCTAACTTTTAAAAGCAGCCCCTAGAATTCTCTCCATCCTCTTCTCCCATGTAAATTGCTCGACGTGCGCTCTGGCGAGCAGCGCTTTTTTCTTCGCGGTTTCAGGATCATCCAAAACATTCCTTATCGCATCGGCCAGACTTTCGGAATTACCCGGCTCAAAGAAATAAGCCATCGATTCGTCCAACGCATCATGCAGCGGCGGCAAATCGGCGCACACTATCGGCCGGCAAGCCGCCATGTACTCGAATATCTTCAGCGGCGAAGTATCCCGTATGAAATAAGTCCTCGCAGTTTTCGGCGCGGTATAAACCAGTACGTCTCCGGCAATCAGCAATGTCGGAACTTTGAGATGCGAAAGTTGTCCGAGCATCGTCACTTTAGGAACCAGCGATTCACGCATCTCTCCCAGGAACCGCTGCCTTACGTCTTCCGGGCCTCCCGCTATCACCGCCCGGAACTCCAGCCCCCGTTTTAACAGGATTTCGAAAGCAGCTGTCAATTCGGGGATACCCTGCGCCCTCCCTTTTGACTCCAGCTGCCCGGCATAGATGATAAGCGACGCTTCCTTTGGGATGCTCAGGCTGAGTTTGGTATCGGCCGGGTCGGGCAGGGCTTCGAAATCATGCAGGTCCACTCCGTTCCCTTCGACGATAACCGGTATATCCTTCACTCCCATGTCAATCAGCCCCTGCCGCATCTGGGTGGTCAGAGTGGAAATCAATCGGCACGCCCGGATGCTTTTCAAAAAAAGACGTTTACCGAAACCCGGCAATCTGTGAAGCTCCAGTATCACGGGAATCCCCGATTCCGCAATTTTCGGAAGCAGCTCCGGAGACCGGGTGTATATCACGTCAAATTCCTTTTTTCTTTTTTTCAAAACCATGTTCAGCACTCTGGAAAAGAGAAAAGCCGCCATTTTTTTTCCATAAAAACCCGGAGCGATGCCGGCCATACCGTTCACGGCGCCCATTTGATGCAAAGGCACCGAGGATTTTAGCCCGTAATATGCGGCAAAGCTCTGGTCAATTTTGTTTCTCCGGTACGGCGCGAAAATTTCCACTTCATGTCCCAGCGACCTAAAAGCCTGGGTCACTTTGGCGATCTGGAAGCCTTTGGCATTTTCGGTAGGAAGCCGGGTCGTGGTGCAATATGCGATTCTCACACGAGCCAGTTTAAAGCCCCATATAAAATAAAGAAATCCGAAGAGAAGGGACCAAAGGAACCGAGGGGACCGACGTTGCCTGGGTGTTTTAGTTTCACTTCGGTCGCGTCGATGCCTTCGGTTACTTATACCATTTTGCATTTAAAACATAACTAATCGGTCATTCGTAACGGCATCATCTCGTACCGCGTAGCGTTTACTCAAGCCAAGAACTCCATACCGCCAGCGCGTCTGATTAAGAACGTTTTAAACGCGAAGTGGTATTAAATCACTTTTATTACATACTCAAATCCAACCCGGAACGATCAATTATCCTCCTCATCCTCTTCTCCCACGTAAATTCCTCCACCAGCTTCCGCGTGTTTTCGGCCCGTCTTCGCGCTTCTTCCGGACGTCTGACTATTTCCCGCAGCCGCTGAAGCAATGACCCGAAGTTTCCCGGCTCGCAGAAAAAAGCGGTTTCTTCCGAAAGCACGTCGCGAACGGTTGGTAAATCGGAGGAAACGATCGGCTTGCCGCTCGCCATATATTCAAACATCTTCAGCGGCGACATGAATTCCCGGTAATGGGGAAGATCGGGAAAAGGCATGGCCAGTATGTCGCAGGCGGCCAGGGCATCCGGCACGGAAAGAGCATCGATCTCGCCGGTGAATTTCACATCTTCGGCCGTGAGTCCCAGTTCCACCGCCTTCGACGAATAATATTTTTTATCCGCTTCGGGTCCGCCGACTATAAATGCGAAAAATTTCCGGTCTGCTCCGATAGCTTTGAGTAAATCCAGGACGCCTTTTTCCATTCCCAAAGTTTTAAGCCGTCCGACATATCCTACAACCGGACGATCGGTCTCGATCCCGAACCGGAGCCGAGCCTGGACCGAGGAAGGCATGGACTGAAACCTTCGCAAATCCACAGCGTCACCGGAAACCATTATCCGTGTCTCCTCGACGCCCCAAGACTTCAGTATCTGATCCATGGCTCCGGTAAGCGAAACAACCAGAGCGCATCTGTTGCAAAGTTTCACGAACCTTCGTCGATTGAACCGGGGCAACCGGTGCAGTTCCAAAATAACCGGCACGCCCGTATCGATCAGTGCCGGTAGCAGCGCGGGCGTTCTGGTGTAAGCCATGTCGAAAGCCACCGGAGTGACTTGGGCTTTTATCCCGCTTCGGATCACCGCATTCATCCACAGTAAGCCGGTAACACCCGGTAAAAAAGGACTGGCGATCGGATCGAAAGTTCCGAAATATTCGATCTTGATATCCCTCGGCAGACGGTAATAGTCCCAAAAATCTTTTCTGGAAATATTCTTCCGGAATGGCGCAAAAACGGTTACCTGATGTTTCAGATTAAAAAGCGCTCCGATGACCTGAGCCACCTGGTGCCCATGTGCCCGTTCGCTAGGCAGCCGGACGTTGGAGCAGTAAGCGATTCGCAATTTGGAAAGGTAAGGTAAGTAAGGTAAGTATTGTAGGTAAGGTAGGTGAAAATCCAAATCACCTTCCTTACTTACCTGACCTACATTACCTACCTTACCTTTTCCTATACACTTACCCCAATGAAAAAAAATTCCCGTACTATCGGCATCGGTACTCTCGAGCTAAAGCGGGAGGAACGAAATAACATCAACAAAATCCTGACCAGTAACCGGCTTTCATACGGTCATTGGAGCAAGAGATTCGAACAGGATTTCGCCGCGATGCACGACTCGAAATATGCGATTTTCATGAACAGCGGCACCAGTGCGCTCTCGGTCGCCGTCGCCTGTCTGAAGGAAGTGTTCGGCTGGAAAGACGGTGATGAAATAATCGTTCCGGCACTGACTTTCGTCGCCACTGTAAACGTGATTCTGGACCACGGACTGAAACCCGTCTTCGTCGACTGTGACAATCGGACTTACAACATCGATCCGAAAAAAATCGAAGCCGCGGTAACCTCGAAAACCCGGGCGATAATGCCGGTACATCTGTTCGGCCTGGTCGCTGACATGGATCCGATCATGAAAATCGCCAAAAAGCACGGCCTCCGGATCATCGAAGACAGCTGTGAAAGCATGGGCGTGAATTACCGCGGCAAAAAAACCGGCACCTTCGGCTCTGTCTCATGTTTTTCCACCTACGTCGCCCATTTGGTGGTCACCGGCGTCGGCGGGTTGGCGGTCACAAACGATAAATCTTACGCGGAAATACTCCGCAGTCTGGTGAATCACGGGCGGGACAACATTTATATTTCGATAGATGATGATCGCGACGTCGACGGAGACGAATTCCAGGAAATTATCCGGAAGCGTTTCAGTTTCGTGCGCCGCGGCTTCAGCTTCCGGGCCACCGAACTCGAAGCCGGCATCGGAGTCGCCCAGTTGAAGCGCCTGCCAAAAATGCTGAAAATGCGGCAGTCAAACGCCCGGAAACTCACAAAAGTCCTGAAACCGTTCGAAAAATGGATACAGCTTCCCTGGTACGACCCCGATATACAGGAACATGCTTTCATGATGTATCCGATAGTTCTAAAGAGGACTACCGGCCTCGCCAAAGACCCGATAATTCAGCATCTCGAAGCGAACCGGGTGGAAACACGGGATATGCTCCCGCTCATCAATCAACCGGTTTATGATAATCTTCGTATTCCCCTGAAGGATTTCCCGGTGGCAGAGTGGGTCAACCGCTGCGGATTTTACATCGGCTGTCATCAGGGAATCACCGATAAGGACATCGATTACATTGGGTCTCTGTTTAATAAATTTTTTGATGGAATAGCCAGACTCCCAGAAAGATAGGGTAGGTAAGGTAAGTAATTGTAGGTCAGGTAGGTAAAAATTTTTGTTACCTACCTTACGTACCTGACCTACCTTACCTACCTTACTTTTTCTAATGTATAGTTCAGAATGAACCTCGCTCATGGCAGTCAAACGCGCCTTCATCACCGGCATCACCGGACAGGACGGTTCTTATCTGGCCGAGCTGCTGCTCGGTAAGGGTTATGAAGTTCACGGTCTCGTGCGCCGTTCATCGACGTTCAATCGCGGCCGGATCGAACATCTGTTTCTTTCCGATCCGCACCGGACGAAGCTGCCGCTGTTTTTGCATTACGGCGATCTGACGGATGGCAATTCGCTTCTCAGAATTATTTTGGAAATCAAACCGGATGAGATTTATAACCTCGGCGCCCAGAGCCATGTGGGGGTCAGCTTCGATATCCCGGAAAACACCGGCGACATAACCGGGCTCGGCACCACCCGGATCCTCGAAGCTTTGCGCTCCAGCAAAATCCCGGCGAAGTTTTATCAAGCCAGCTCAAGCGAGCTTTATGGGAAGACTGTGGAAACACCTCAAACCGAGAAAACGCCCTTTTATCCGCGCAGTCCCTATGCCTGCGCCAAGGCTTACGCTTTTTACCTGACCCGCAATTATCGTGAAAGTTACGGAATGTTTGCGGTGAACGGCATACTTTTCAATCATGAATCCCCGCGCCGCGGTGAAAATTTCGTGACGAGGAAGATCACTTTGAGTATCGCCAAGCTGCTCGCGAAAAAACTTGATTGTATTTACCTGGGGAATCTGGAGGCAAAACGCGACTGGGGTTACGCCAAGGAATTCGTGGAAGGGATGTGGCGGATGCTTCAGCAACCGGAAGCCGATGATTACGTGCTTGCGACTGGCAAAAGCGCTTCGGTGCGTGAATTTCTGGAGCTCTGTCTGACCCGGGCCGGGATCGAGTGGGCCCGCGCAGGAATTGACTTGAAGGAAATTTACCAGGACAAAAAAACCGGCAAAACCATCGTCGCAATCGACTCCCGATACTACCGGCCGGCGGAAGTCGATTCACTGATTGGCGATGCCTCAAAAGCGCAAAAAAGGCTCGGCTGGGAACCCAAAACTACGCTAAAAGAACTTGCAGATTTAATGCTTTCAGAAGATTGTAAAACGCTGGGTGTAAAGATATAAGACATAAGATGGAAGATGGAAGAAAACTTATATCTTATGTCTTACATCTTATATCTTCAGGCTGTCGCTGATCATAAAGCATTATCATGCGAATTCTTATCCTTACACCATGGGTCCCCTACCCCGTAACCGGCGCCTGCCAGCAGGACCGGTTCAACGGATTCAAACAGATGCATTCCCTGGGCTACGACATCAGTATCATCGCCCGGATTCATGATTTTCAGCCGCGTAACGAAGTCGAAAAGGTATTTCGCTCAGAAAATCTGCCGCTCACACTGGTTCCGCATACAAAAGGAATCTGGAAACTGATGCTGCGAAATTTCCCCGGGATTCTGAGGAACCCCGGCTTGCTCGACGGTGCGGCGCTTGAATATCTGGACCACGAATATTTGAAAACCCTTAAAAGTGAAATAGAAAGTTTCAAGCCGGATGTTTTTTGGATCGAGTATTCGACACATTGGGCGCTGCTTAAGTTTTTGAAACCTTACAACATCCCGATAATCGTCAAATCTTCGCTCAATGAGCCGCGAAATTGCGTCGATGAACACGGCGGATCACTCATTTCCAGAATAAAATCTCTGCCAAAATACGTCGGGGAAAAGGTCGTGGCCCGAAATGCCGACCTCGTGCTTGCCATCACACCGGATGAAGAAAATTGGTATCGCTCGCTCGGTGCAAAAAGGTCCGGCGTCCTACCTTTAAGAGGACTGAGCAAGTGTTTCACAAAAAAAACACATGCTCCGAAACCGGTACTGGATGCCGTATTCCTGAGCTCGAACTACAACATGGGCCACAATCGCGATGCCTTCATGTTTTTGCTCAAAAAAATCCTGCCACTCGTGCGCAAAGAGCTTCCGGGTAAAGTCCGTTTCCATCTGACCGGCAGTAAATTCCGGCCTGAATGGAAGAAATACCTGGCCGAGGATTTCAGCTACGCCGGCTTCGTACCGGATCTCGGCCAATTCCTGTCCACCATGGACTTCGCAGTCTGCCCGTGGATCACCGGCCAGGGTATGCAGCAGAAAGTCTTCGAGCCGCTGTGCCGCTCCTTGCCCCTGCTTACCACCAAAACCGGAGGCTATCCGTTTGAAAACGGAAAAGAAGTCCTGCTGTGCAAAACTCCCGAGGATTATGTAGGCGGCCTCAGACAGCTGCTTGATCCCAACCGGCGAAACGAAATCGCAGAAGCAGCTTATAAAAAAGCCGATGAGCTGTTTTCGGAAGAAGCGGTGAAGAAAATAATGAAAGAATCCATCGAAAGGATAACGGCAAGCAGGTAGCAATCTGCGTTGGTGATAGGAGGCGCTGGACATGATTCCCGATCGCATCGGGGATGCGCGTGACGATATCGTGGGAAAAGCTGCTACCTTAAAGAAGTTTATTTAGGCAATTTTCGCCCGGAGTGACTTCATTTTGGCGTTATGTTGTATACTTAAGATACATGACGCGAAAGGAAGTAATAATCCACTGGCGCAAGGGCGCGAAAGACGCCATGGCCATGGCGATATTGGCGCTCAAAGCCGGGAAATATGAACATGTTTTTTTTAATTGCCAACTCGCGGCTGAAAAAGCTTTGAAGGCGGCGTATATGTCGCAACATAAGAAAGAGGCGCCGTATGTGCATGATCTTGGTTTCCTGGCCAATCGGATAGTTCACAATATTCCTGAAACCGATCTTGAATTTCTGCAAGAATTGTCCGATTTCGCGGTTGATGCGCGCTACAACGATCCGGCTTGGGCGCATAAATGGGCTACCAGAGACCATGCCAGGAAAATTTTGAAACAAACTGGAAAACTTCTTCCGCTGATCGGATTATGAGCGGCATGACACTTACCAAGCGCAACGGCATCAAAATTGCGCGAGAATTCAAGCTTGCGGTGTCAGGCGCGGGACTGCCCGTAATCGGAGTTTATCTTTTCGGGTCTCTGGCGAAAGGAAAAGTTCATCGCTGGAGCGACGTGGATATCGCCGTTGTTTATCGGCCTTTCGGCGCAGACCGCCTGAGCGAGTCTCGTATTATCCGCAAGCGGAGAAACCGATTCGATGTGCCCATGGATATCGTCTGCTTGCGGGCGGAAGACATGAAAAACGATTGGCTCGGAATCGCGCGGGAAGTGAAACAAAACGGCATCGCGGTGTGAGGAAACGGGAGATGAAGCAGGGGTTCGGGCAGAATGTTGCTATAATCCAAGGGTGCAAAAGATCTGCCGCCATTGCCGGGCAGCATTCGAGATCACGCCGGATGATCTGGCTTTTTACGACAAAGAAGTTTATTAATCAGCGGGCAGCAAACACCGTTGGCGATAAATATTTGAACCAGGTGGGCGCGCGCCATGGGGTTCAGGGCGGCCAGAGGGGGGACTCTGGCGCGCACGCGTTCTTTTTGGTTCTTTTTCTGCCGCTCGGACAGAAAAAGAACAAGCATCACAAAGATTTGCTATCATCTCACCATGAAACGCCTCTCGGTTGGCATCATCGGTTTGGGTTACTGGGGGCCAAACTGGCTCCGGAATTTCGCGGCAAGCGAAGAATGGGATCTCAAGTACGGTTGTGATTTGAAAAAAGACAGAGTCGAAAAATTCACCAGAATGTATCCGGCGACGAGCTTTACCCAAAATTATACTGAGCTGCTCAAAGATAAATCTCTGGATGCGGTAGTCATCGCAACGGCGGCCGACGCCCATTTCGGCCTTGCCAAAAAAGCTTTGGAGGCCGGCAAGCATGTTTTGATCGAAAAACCGATGACTTCCTCGGTAAGGGAGGCTAAAGCGTTGGTCGATCTCGCCAAGCGGAAGAAACGCCTGCTGCTTGTAGACCACACATTTGCCTACACTTCCTCGGTGAAGAAAATCTCCGAAATAGTGAAGGGCGGATCACTCGGTGATCTGCTTTATTTCGACTCAACCCGGATAAACCTGGGGCTTATCCAGCCGGACACGAACGTCCTCTGGGATTTGGCGATTCACGACCTCACGATCCTGGCTTCCATCGTGGATCTGAAAAAAGTCACCGGTGTTTACGCGACGGGCAGCCATCATTTCACGAAAAACGTCGAGGACGGACACCTGCACCTGAAATTCAACGGCGGCTTCGCCGCCCACATCCATGCCAGCTGGCTCTCGCCGGTGAAAATCAGACAGACTTTGGTCGCCGGCCGGAAAGCCATGGTGACCTACGACGATACCCAGCCCTCCGAAAAAATCAGGTTATATGACAAAGGTGTGGATCACGACGACACGAAGCCCGATCCGTTTTTTCCGAAATACAGGATCGGAAACATCCTGATCCCCGCCGTATCGCTAACGGAAGCTTTGGCTGTCGAGGCTTCGCATTTCGCCGCTTGTATAAGCGGTAAAGAGAAACCTGCCGTGTCCGGCGAAGACGGGTTGAGAATCGTGGAAATACTGGAAGCCGCCGACAAATCGCTTGAGAAAAGCCGGACGATCTCCATTAATGAAACCATTTCAAATTAATTTTTTATCAGCAGCGGCCTTTCAGGCCGCGGCGATTCGGAAATCGACAACCGCACCCTGAAAGGGTGCTGCTGAATCAGATTTTATTTTTGGCGTAGAATATTTCGCTCAATCATCAATCCGGTGACCGCATAAAACAGCCGATAATGGTAACGGACATAACGGAGATGATGCGCGATCGGGACCGAGTCTTTTCTGAAAAGCTCGGGCAATTTAAGAAGCGTCTTCAGCAGTACCGAAAGCATAATCAAAGGTTCGCGCAACAAGAACCAGCGGAAATACAATCTCCAAGTATAACCCTCCGCTTTCATTTTTTCTACCTCGAGAAGCAAGTAACGGTCGTCTTTTGATCTGAGTGAAGCTACCGATCCAATCGGCACATAAAGCGGGTTTTGGGCTTTTACTTCACGAAAAGTCGAATCGTATTCGTATTTCTCATGAACTGTTTTCCCCGACCGGAGCGTCGCGCCGGAGGTCCTGTTATGAATCCTCGGAACTATATCGGGGCTCAAGTATCCCCGTGTCCTTGGAACACCTTCTATGACCCATATCCGTCTGACTTTGACGATTGTTTTCGGCTCCGCGCTTCTCAGTATTTCCCCTATTTCCGAAACCAGCCCGTCGCTCAAATATTCGTCGGAATCGACGTACAAGACCCAATCAAACCTGGCCGCCGCACGCTGCTTGAGCCGCATCTCGGTGAAATTTTTCACCCGGATGCTTTTTTCAGTCGTTTCCTCCTGCGGCAAAACCCGGGCTCCGTGTCTTCGCGCGATCTCCACCGAGTCGTCCTCGCTATTGGCATCATGGACCAAAATCTCGCCGAAAGGCGACAGATTTTTCAGACACCGGTCCAGTGACTCCGCGGAGTTGCGGGTTAAAATCAAAACCGAACAGGGAACAGACTTCGGTGGAAGCATGACTAGAAAATAATGCTAAATTGCTAAATTGCTAAATTGTTAGCAGGAATTAACCAAACGTTCCGCTTGCGAACAATTTAACAATATAGCAATTTAACAATCCCAGCGGGCTATAAAATAATCTCCCAGCTCTCGCGTCTCACCGGCCGGCAGCCAAAGCTTTCCTTGAAGAAAAAGAGTCCTTCGTTTACTTTCGTCCCCCCGTCTTCGGTGGAGACGCCGAGATGCAGAGCCCGCCTCTTCTCCCATATCGCCAGCTTCAAAGCCTCCACCAGTACCAGATGCATGGGATGGAATTTTTGGGATTCGTAATCCTGAGCCATATACAACGTATAAACCGCTATTTCATTGATTGTAACCAGAACCGTCCCGGCGACCATTTTTTCTTTTATAAAAGCCGCCAGTAAACGAATGTCGTTCGGCATTAACGATTTGAGCCGCACGATTTCTTCAAGAGTATGCGTCGGGCGCGCTCCATGCCGCGAATCCAGAACCGATTCGAGAAGTGACCAATAAGCTTTGAAATCATCAGAGATTGAAACCAACACGTTTCCCCTTTCGGCCTGCCTGACCATATTGCGGCATTTGCCGCTTAGAGAAGCCATAATATTGTCTTCCTTCATTCCGGATACATCGACCGCTCCGTCCATCTCGCAGCGGATCATGCCCCAGCCCTGCTGATACATCCAGTACGGGAGGTCCTCAGAAAACTCCACCTGGAGACTGGCGGGAGGAAGCCTGAGAAATGAAATCGAATGAAAGCCGTTCTCTTTGGCAAAGCTAAAGACCAATGAAAGCATTTCCCCGGTTTCCTTCATCCCCGCCCCCTTCGGCAGGACGAGGCCGCCATAAGACGCTCCCGGATGGGAAACCAACATCTTTTTTCCGGAATCGGTTTTCACGGCCGCCGGTAGTAGTCCGACGATTTTCTCTCCGTCCAGGAAAAGAAGCGAGGCGTCCTCAAACCGCGCTTCGGGGTGATAAGCCAAAAACCGCCGGGTATGAAATAGCGTCCCATTGCGGGATTCTGCGACAAAATCGTCCCACGCCTTTTCCCGTTTGCCGGAGTAGGGCTCGATCTTCAGACTCATGACTGGCTTTTGAAATAATCGGAGCGGCTAAGCGCCATGGTTAATTTGATCTTACCATCGATTGATTCTTTCCCGATCAGTTTGAACCCGCTCTTCATATAAGACTTTACGGCCCTTAGGTTGTTTTCCAGCACCTTGAGCCCCAGCTTTTCGAAGTCCGCTGACTCGAACGCATATTTTTTCAACAAACCTATCGCTTCGGAACCCAGGCCTTTGCCGAGAAATTCCGGGTGGCCGATGGTTATGCGCATAGTCGCCGTTTTCCGGTCTTCATCAATATCCACGAACCCGGCGTTCCCGATAAGTTTCTCGTCCGGCACGGTAACCAGCGAGAAAAATTTACGATCGGGCTTTTGGACCCGCTTAAACCAGTTTGACTGATCTTCCGCAGTTGGAATCTTCAGGTCGTCGATGAGTTCGCGGAGTCCGGCGTTTTCGCTCAGCCACTTACGGAAAAATGGCTGGTCCTCGGCCAACATCTCGGCCAAGGCAACCCGTTCACCATGAAGAATAATTTTTCGATTGGACATGGAATAATTATACATATATCGATTACCGCGGCTCGGCAGGGCCGCTCTCATTTTATTTTTTATTACTAGAGCGGGTCTACTGACCCGCGGCACCGGATTTATAATTATCAATTGTCAATTATCAATTATCAATTATTCTCGTTCTATGCCCGTCCCTTTCCTCGACCTCAAAGCCCAATACAAATCGATCAAGACCGAAGTCGATCCGGTGATTCAATCCGTCGTGGAAACGTGTGCCTTCGCTCTCGGTCCGGCGGTGGAGAAATTTGAAAAAGACTTCGCGGCTTACTCGGGCGCGAAACATTGCATCGGCGTGGGTTCGGGCACGGCCGCGCTGGAACTGATCCTGAGGGGACTGGAAGTCGGACCGGATGACGAGGTGATGACCGTAGCCAATACTTTTTTTGCCACCGCCGAAGCCATCTCGCTCGTCGGAGCTGCTCCGGTTTTGGTCGACTGCCGCGAGAGCGATGCGTTGATCGATACCGACAAAATAGAAGAAGCAATCACCGACAGAACAAAAGCGATCATTCCCGTCCATCTCTACGGTCAATGCGCGGACATGGCTTCAATCAATGCCATTGCCGAAAAATACAGCTTATATGTGATCGAGGACGCCTGTCAGGCGCATGGAAGCGGCTTCCGGGGGAAAAAGGCCGGCGCGCTCGCCGATGCCGCGGCATTTAGTTTTTATCCCGGAAAAAACCTTGGCGCTTATGGCGAAGGCGGAGGGATCACCACCGATGACGACGAGTTGGCCAAGCAGCTCCGAATGCTGCGCAACCACGGCATGCCGGAAAAATATAAACACTCGATTGTTGGCAGTAACGAGCGTCTGGACGGCATTCAAGGAGCCGTTCTGGATGTGAAACTGAAACACCTGGACCAATGGAACGGCGGACGCCGGACAAATGCGGCTCTTTATCGCAAATTGTTGAGTGATGTTCCGGGCATAATTCTTTTCGAGACACATGAAAACCGTGAACACAATTATCATCTCTTCGTCATCCGGGTAAAAAACCGCGACGAAGTTCAGAATAAATTGAAAGAGAAAGGGATCTCGACGGGTATCCATTATCCGATCCCGATCCATCTCCAAAAAGCTTATGAGGGAGTTGGATGGAAAAAGGGCGATTTTCCGGTCGCCGAGAAACTGGCCGGAGAAATTTTGTCGCTTCCGATGTTTGCGGAATTGACGGAAGGGCAGGTTCGCGAGGTATCCGAAGCTGTAGCCGCTTCGATCTAGTGTTGCTTCCACAAAGTTTGTGCATGTCAAAATTCAACCGGACAACCAGCTTTGAGCGATGAGCTGTGAGCTTTGAGAAGCGGCAAACTCATCGCTCAAAGCTCAAAGCTCATAGCACTTCGGTCAACGATTTACATGAACGGACATCGCGGAAGCAATACTAGGTAGTGTTCACAAAAAAACCTGCATGCCGCGGCCGCGGAGGGCCGCTGCTGATGAGGTCTGTATTATTTGCACTCAGCAGCACCCCTCCGTGGGTGCGGCGGTTCAATAAAATTGTTCTGGAAGCCAAACAACATGTTAACGCAACCTAATTGCCGGCTCGGATATACACGCCCATTTTTTTTATAAGCCCCTCCAATCCATGCTTTTCCGCCACGATCCGGTACATCTCTTCGGATGACATTGGAAGTTTCTCCGAATTTTTTAAAACGAAATCCGCGACGGTTTCCGGCAAGTCGTTTTCCGACGCCTGATTCAACCCGATCGCTTTTGCATTCGCCATCGTCGTCACCGGATAGCAACCGCATGTCATGGCTTCGAGCATCGTTTTATCGATGGTTTCCGACGCCATGTTCATGATCAATGAATGTCTTGTGTAGATTTCGGAAAGCTGTTTCATCGGGATAGTCCCATGAAATGTAACCCGGCTATTCAGATTTAATTTTTGTACCAGAGATTTTAAATCCCGAACATAATCCGGTTCAGCCTCGATGCCGTAAATCTCCAGCCTGTATTTCTCCGGCAATGATTTAAGGACTTGCAAAACGATTTCTACCCGCTTGGACCGGCTCAGGCGATGGACCATCAATAAATCACAAGGATCCTGGCAGTTATTTTGCCGCTTCGCCCAAAAATCCATATCGATCCCGTGACCAACAACGATTTTTTTATCGGAGCCGTCGAACTGCGGCAAACTTTGGGAAGTGGCGCAGAAAAATCGCCGGCCGAACCACCCGAAAAGCCTGACTCCCGTCTGCATCTTGTAATGCGTGTACCACATATAGACCGGAGTACCCCGGATAATCCACCACCAAAAACCGAGCGTGTACCAGACCGGCGACATGTGAACGAAGACCCGGTCATACTCGAGACTTACGATCGTCTTTTCGAAATTTAAAACCGATTTCGCGCGCGTAGCACCCTTTTCTTTGCCCATCGATATGACCGGAAAGCCGAATTCTTCATTTCCTTTTTCCAGACACAGCACCGTCACTTCATAACCCTGGCGCACGAATTCCCGGACCCACAGGACTCCGAAGGAATCCTGGCCATGAAGCTTTTGGGTGATAAACAGAAGGCGCATAAACAATTGCTATATTGCTAAATTGCTAAATTGTTTGCATAGCATTTCCGCATGTTGTTGCTTGCTGACAATTTAACAATATAACAATTTAACAATTCACACATCCCTTCAAATATTCAGCGTAATCCTTTATAAGCCGTTTCTTATCAAACTTTGTGAGTATTGCTTTCGCTGTCTCGCCAATTGACCGCATTTTTTCTTCATTTTTCAGCAGATCTTCGATTTTTGACTTCAAGTCACCGCTTGTGCCGTCGAAAAATATCCCATTCGTTTCATCCTCTATCACTTCGGGTAAAACGCCGACTCTTGTAGCGATCACCGGCAGGCCTATCGCCATCGCTTCCAGCGCGATCCTGGGGCCGCCCTCGCTCAGAGAGGGTAAAACGAAAGCTCTGGCGGACTGGAGCTCACCAATCACCCCATCTTGATCCGCAAGCCAGCCGAGGAAAGTCACGCGGTGCGTTAAACCCAAAGAAACAACCAGCTTCTCCGAATAATTTCTCTCCGGACCGTCGCCGATAATCAGCAATTTTTTCTCCGGAATATTTTTCAGAGCCTCCAGCAGGACCGGAAGACCCTTGTTTTTTACCAACCGACCGCAAAAAACCAAATCATATTTCTTCTGTATCGAGGAATCCGGTTTCAGATGCGAACTATCCAGATAAAAGGACGGCACAATCCGGATTTTTTCTTCTCCCACTCCGATTGCAGCCAATTTCTCGGCGACGATCTTGCTCACAACTCTCACGGCATCGAATTTTTTCGAATGTGATACAAGAAATAATTTCGAAAGCCAGTAACCGATTTTTTCGCTTAAGGATGCGGCCTTAGGCCATCCGACGATATGGTGAATCTCAAGTATGGTTTTTGGTTTTTGGTTACTGGTTTTTGGTTTATCCAACAAAAGACGTGCTCCGATTCCGTTGTAAAAAGGCGGGTATTCGTGGACCGTTATCGAGTCGTGATGAAATTCATCGAGCAATTTCTTTCCGCATTTTTTGATCCAAAAAGGCTGATACCAAAGTCCGCGCGGTGAAGGATGGAAATGAACGTTTCCAAAAAAATTCATCTCCCCTCCCCCGGCTGCTCCGCAGAGCCCGGGGGAGGGGCTGGGGGAGGGGGCAGGACATATCACATCAATCCGCTCGAAATTCTTTGATAGTTCTTCCAGCGTATACCGGAACGCCCCTTTCTTTCCGGAAAGAATCGAGCGGTCGCCGGAGATCATCAGGAGTCGCATAACTAATCGGACTTCATAAAATTAAAGCTTGGAATTGTTCAACAAACTCTCAAATACTTTCAAATGTTCGTTGGCTACTATATCCCAACCACGCGCGATAACGGGCTCCGCGGCGCTATCCGCAATTTTCACGTAATCTTTCTCGACTTCCAAAATGGCATCCGCGATCAGCTCGGAAGTAGATAAATCCCGTAAAACCATTCCCTTTGAAAGCTCCGGACTCAATCCTGTTTCCTTTGAAAGTAATACCGGAAGGCTTGAAGCCCTGGCTTCCAGCGCGACATTTGGGCTTATCTCGGTTATCGATGGAATGACCATCAAGTCGTGTATCCTGAATATTTCATGCAGCTGTTCCCGCGGCAGCGTGCCCACAAAAAGAACTTTTTCCTGAAGTGAAAGCCTTTCGACCAAAGCCTTCAGATTTTCCGATTCCGGCCCTTCACCCACTATCGTCAGATTTGCATCCTGTAATTTGGTTATCGCTTCAATGAGCGCCGGAAGGTTTTTGAATTTTACGAATCGTCCGACGAAGAGCAGACGCATCGGGTGGCTCATTGCCTGTCTGCTCCTCAGAGAAGGGTTTGGGATTGGGTTGGGGTTCGGTAACGCATTTTCAAGCACACTGAAGCCTTTCATCCGATAATGTTTTCTGTAAATTCCCTGCTCAAATTCAGTGGAGAAAATTATGTGATCAAATGTCCTGAGAAGCCTCTCCGTCAACCAGATTGATTTAGGTTTCTTTTGATACCAATCTCTCAAACCAAGCTTCCCGCCCCGGCCGGTATAGCGTTCCCACATGAAATCCCCGCCCAGCCGCAAAACTTTCTTAGGTTTCGTGAGTCTCGCAATCATCACCGGCACCCCGGCGCTGACCGAGGAGAAAGCCTCGACGATATCCGCATCTCTGGCGTATTTCTTCAATTCCCTGGCAAACAAAAACCAGCGCAGCAGAGGCTTCCGGCGATACGGAACCGTCACGACTTTCCACCTTTTTTCGTCGGGTTTGAATTGGCCATAGGCGATCACGACTACTTCGTGCCCCTTTTTGGTCAGCTCCTCAGCCAAAGCCTTCACATAAGTCGCCGGTCCGCCGATGTCCGGAGGATAAATGCCGGTTGCGATAACAACTTGCATAGATATGTAAGTAGCATACTAGTCTACTGTGGGTTCGATCCAAACTGAAGCCAAGACTAGTACCACTCGACTGTCTTCCTGACCCCCTCCCCGAAACTGACCTTTGGTTTCCAGCCCAAATTCCGGACACCCGACGAATCCAGCGCATACCGCCAGTCATGGCCGGGACGATCCTTCACCGATTTCAAAAGTGTTTCCGGTTTACCAAGAATTTTGAGGATCATTTTAGCGACATCGATATTGCGCTTCTCATCGTCGGCTGAAACATTGAAGATCCGGTCTCCGGACCAATCCGCTTTCAAAATTATTTCTATGGCATCGGTGTGATCGGTGACATACAGCCAGTCACGCTTGTTTTTGCCTTCGGCATAGATCGGCACGGGCTGATCCGCGGAAGCCGTGCGGATGACGGTCGGAATGAATTTTTCGGCAGCCTGATGCGGGCCGAAGTTGTTTGTGCAACGTGAGATCGCCGCATCTATGCCATAAGTGCGGATCGCGGCAAGAACGAGCATATCCCCCGCCGCTTTGCTGGCGGCATAGGGAGAGCTGGGCCGCAAAGGATCTGTGGTTTTCTTCGGCAAATCTTCATCGGACAAGTCCCCGTACACTTCATCGGTCGAAATATGAAGCAGGCGGGTACCCGGATTTTTGCGGCAGACATCGATCAAGCTCTGGACCCCCAGGACATTGGTATGTAAAAAAGGGAAAGGGTCTTCGATGCTGCGATCAACATGCGTTTCGGCGGCGAAATTCACGATGGACTGGATTTTGTGATCCTTAACGATTTTTTCAACCAGCTTTGTATCGGCAATATCTCCTTTTACAAATTCGATTTCTCTTTCAACCGATTTCAAATAATCCGGATTTCCGGCATAAGTCAGCTTGTCCAGGACCACCACCTTATCCTCAGCAAAAGAAGCACAATGGCGCAAAACAAAATGCGATCCGATGAATCCCGCGCCGCCGGTAATTAATAAATTGTTAGGCATGTGATCCGATTTTCGTAGAAATCATACCTCCCCCAGACAAATTGCTAAATTGTTAAATTGCTAAATTGCTACGCAAGCGAAACGTGCGTTGTTGCCTGCAAACAATTTAGCAATTTAACAATTTTCTTTGAGCCTTCGGAGGCCTCTGCTACCGTACCGCCGATGAAAGGCGTCCTTATTTGTGGCGGCTCAGGCAGCCGTCTCCGGCCGCTTACGGACATAACCAACAAAAGTCTTTTGCCGGTTTACGACAAGCCGTTGATCCTTTATCCCCTTCAGGTGCTGCTCGATGCCGGCATAAAACAGATCGTTGTGATTTCCGGCCGCGAACACGTCGATCAGATGGCGGGGTTCCTCGGCAGCGGCGGCCGGTTTGGCTGCGAATTCAGCTACCTGGTCCAGGATCTGCCGGACGGCATAGCCCAGGCCCTCGGGCTGGCCGAGAGTTTTGCTTGCGGCGACAAGATCTGCGCCATACTCGGCGACAACGTTTTTTTCGATGACATTTCGAAGGACATTCAAAATTTTGATTCCGGCGCCCGGCTCTTCCTGAAAGAAGTGCCGGACCCGGAACGATTCGGTGTCGCAACACTTGAAAACGGAAAAGTGGTTTCGGTCGAAGAAAAACCGCCTAAGGCCACCTCGAATTTCGCCGTAACCGGTTGCTATCTGTACGACAGCCGCTGTTTCGATATTATCCGCAAGCTGAAGCCCTCGCCCCGCGGCGAGCTGGAAATAACCGACGTGAGCGACTGGTACGTGAAAAACGGCGAAGCGTCCGCCACGGTTTTGAAAAAAGAATGGATCGACGCCGGGACGTTCGAAAGCCTCTTCCGGGCAGCAGCGCTTGTAAGAGATTCAAGAATAACACCGAATATCAGGGATAAATAAAAAAAAGGACCGAGGGAACCGAAGGAACCGACGTGACCGAAGTGAAACTGAAGCACCTCGGTAACTTCGGTCCAATTGGTCTCTTCGGTAACCTCTTATACCATTTTGCATTTAAAACATAACTAATCGATCATTCGTAACGGCATCATCTCGTACCGCGTAGCGTTTACTCAAGCCAAGAACTCCATACCGCCAGCGCGTCTGATTAAGAACGTTTTAAACGCGAAGTGGTATTATTATTACGAAGACTTATTTGTCCTTATGTCCCATCCCTTTCGCACGGTCTTTCCGTCCGTCTGCTTGTATTCCACTTCTATTTTTGAAAATCCGAATACGACTTCATCCTGCAAGCCGTCCCCCTGCGTGTTGCCGACTGTTTTGAAAGAGGCGACATAGACGTCGGTCAGTATCCATTTCAAAAAATCTTCTTTGGAATTGTCCCTGCGCACGGCCAAAATTACTTTCGGCACTCTGGTACCCGCCGCGCCGTACAGAAAAAGCGAAGGGGAAGCCTTGCTTACCCGCATAGTGACGCGGAATCCGTCCATCGCCGGCCGTCCGGAGGAAGCATCTCTCTGAATCTGCCATGCGAATGAATCCGCGTCTGTTTCACTGCGATGTTTCTCATCGGCAGAGTCGCCGGTCACGGTATCCACTTTCAAAAACATTTTATAAACAGAAGCATCTTCCTTCGCCACCGCGGTCAAAATACCCGCATCACTCAAATCTTTTACGCCCCCCACCCTGTCTCCCGAAAAATTGTACAAATATGAAAGTACGGCGAGAAGCGCCAGAGCGAGAGCGATGAAAGGCTTTCGCAACTTGTTCTTTGAGAAATTCGTGTAGTCCATAATTAACGCCGATATTCTATCCACTTCGTGAAAATTTGCAGAGAAGTACCGACCATAAGACGAAAAAGTCAACCAACTATTTTGCAGAATAAAAATCGGATAGAACGTAGGTTTAACCGGTAAAAAATGTTAAATTGCTAAATGGTTAAATTGTTCGCTAGCGTAACGCTCGTTGATTCCCTGTTAACAATTTAGCAATTTAACAATTTAGCAATTACCGAAACATGAATCGCACCGTGACATTATGCAATATCAAAGGCCGAAAAACAGGAATAGAAGATTCTTTTGAGGCCCATGTTAAAGGCTTACTGCATCTGGCCTTCTCGGTTTATCTGTTTGATCCGGACCGAACCAAGCTTCTGATCCAGAAACGCAGCCGAAAGAAAATGCTCTGGCCCGGGATCTGGGCCAACACCTGCTGCAGCCATCCGTTTGAAAATGAAACGGCAGTTGAAGCCGGGGAGAGAAGGCTTTTTGAAGAGCTTGGAATGAGGTGTCCGCTTATATCGGGAACTTCTTTCGTTTACCGCTCGGAAGATCCGGCGGGACGCGGCACTGAACACGAGCACGTTACCCTGCTTTCGAGTACTGTTTCCGATTCCGTAATGCCAAAGCCCGATCCCGATGAAGTCGAAGACTGGAAATGGATTGAAATCCCGAAAATGCTGGATGATTTCAAAAAAAATCCGGATATTTACGCACCTTGGTTAAAAATCGGATTTAATAAAATTTTTGAAGTTAACAATTTAGCAATTTAACAATTTAGCAATTTGCCAAATAATCCCTCCTCCAAGCCCGGCCTTCACCTCGCCCTGATCCCGGACGGCAACCGCCGCTGGGCCCGTGAACATAAATTTAAAAACGTCTGGAAGGGGCATGAACAGGCTATCGAAAATTTCCGCTCGATTACCGAGTGGTGCCGGAAAAATCCCGAGATAAAAATCCTGACGGTCTGGTGTTTCTCCACGGAAAACTGGCAACGGGATCCCGCGGAAATCACGATGTTGATGAACATGCTGGAGCAGTACCTCCGTAAAGAACAACTCGGATTTATCGATCAAAAAACCCGCTTCGTGCATTCAGGCCGCCGGGACCGCATCCCTCCATCTCTGAAAAAACTCATCGAAGAAACGGAGGAACTGACGAAGGACGAAACAGATTTCACTTTGAATCTCGCGGTGGATTATGGCGGGAAGGACGAAATCCTGCGGGCAATCCAAAAAGGGCAATTGGCAAATTGGCAATTAGCAGTTGACGAAAAAGCCAAAAGCCAATTGCCTGCTCGTCCGAAGTCCGCTGCGGACAGAGGAGGGCTAATTGATCCGATCACCGATAAAATCTTCCGTTCACGCCTGGATCATCCAGAGCTTCCCGATATCGACCTGGTCCTGCGTTCTGCCGGTGAAATGCGCACCAGCAATTTTTCCCTGTGGCAAAGCGCATACGCCGAATGGATCTTTTCACCGAAGTATTTTCCGGACATCGATATCGCCGATTTGGAGGCGGCCATGGAAGAGTACCATCGTCGAAAAAGGCGTTTTGGATTTTGATCCCGGTCTGATGTCAATACGCACAGCTTCCGCTACAGGCAAGATAATCCTTACCGGCGAATATGCCGTGCTTTTCGGAAAACGCGGGATCGCCGTGCCTTCGAAAGAAACCATGACTGTTTCGTTTTCACCGGTCAGAACGGGCGGCCTCACGATCGATTGGCCTTTAGCTCCGGCTCAGTGGCTGGAATACACTCAAAAAATCCTCAAGGAACTGGAAATCTATACCGGACATGTCCGGGGAACCCTGAAAATCGAAACCGGTTTGCCGCTCGGTAAGGGGATGGGTTCATCGACTGCGATGGTCATCGCGATTTCCAAATGTCTGCTCGGCAGCGACTCGGAAGCTCAGGCAAAAAAAGTGGAAGATACCGTAAATCCGGGAAACAGCGGGCTGGATTTCGCCGTTATCTGGAACGAGGAGTCGATTCTTTTCAAACGCGATAAGCCCCCCGAGATCATCTCGCTGCCGGAAAATCCGCTCGCCGTTGCCGAATTGATCGATACCGGCAAGCCGAATGAAACGACGCCGGAGCTGGTCGCCTGGGTCAGATCACGGGAAAAAGAGCTGAAAGAGCCGATTGAAATAA
>Ga0155828_127_pt1 | contig 22311 bp, 18 predicted proteins | sample RifCSPlowO2_01_FD_107482 | JGI IMG/M metagenome (GOLD analysis project Ga0155828, IMG submission 107482) | Candidatus Peribacteria bacterium RIFCSPLOWO2_01_FULL_51_18
TACGGATTCCTCTCTCCCTTTTTGGGAGAGAGGTGGCGCCGCAGCGCCGGAGTGAGGCGATGGCTGCAGAGTCAGTGAGCAGTTACCCGAAGAAATACTGACTCAGAGACAGAATTATGCTATAAAAAAAGAACCATTTTGACCTGACTCAATGAATAGAATCGAAAGCACAGCGCGTGGCCTGTTAGAAACCGCAGACGTTCACGTTGGCGGCAATCGTCCACAGGATATTCATGTCCATAACACAGATTTCTATTGTCGCGTTCTGGCAGAAGGCTCATTAGGGCTTGGCGAGTCCTATATGGATAAATGGTGGAATGCCAATGCCCTTGATTCATTCGTAGAACACGTACTACGTGCGAATCTGCAAAAGCATGTGCGATGGAATCGCCACGCTCTCTGGGCAGTGCTCATGGCAAAAGTGAGTAACCGACAGACAAGGGAACGATCAAAAGAAGTTGCCAAACAACACTACGATCTCTCTCCTGAGTTATATGAGTCGATGCTCGATCCTTACAAGCAATACACATGCGCTTACTACGATGGAACGGAAGAATTGAACGCAGCTCAAGAGAAGAAATTAGATTTGATTTGCCGAAAACTGCAACTACGAGAGAATGACCGAGTACTGGACATCGGATGTGGTTGGGGGGGGTTCACGCGTTTTGCTGCGGAACGATACGGCTGCAATGTCACGGGAATCAGTATTTCGGATGAGCAGATAAAGTACGCGAGAACATCCTGCGAGGGGTTACCCGTAGATATCCAAAATCGGGATTACCGCAATTTGAAAGGCACGTATGACAAGATACTGACGTGTGGCATGTTGGAGCATGTCGGGCACAAGAACCATCGGCAATTCTTTCAGGTTGTTCACGACCACCTTTCGGATGATGGCTTATTTCTACTCCAAACCATAGGAGGCAACAAAAGAGGGACAATGACGGATGCTTTTACTGATAAGTATATTTTCCCGAATGGTGAATTGCCCTGTATCGCACAAATCGAAGAAGCGCGAACAGGGTTCCTCACATTACAGGACGTGCAGAATCTTGGCGTGCATTACTCCAAGACGCTGAGTGCATGGCACGAAAACTTCCTTGCCTCGTGGCCAAGAATTGCACAAACGTATGACGAACGATTTCGGCGTATGTTCGAGTATTACCTTCTCTCCTTTAAGGGAGCCTTCGATGCTGGCTATTTGCAACTTTGGCAGTTGGTCTTCTCGAAAGCAGGGCGCGTCTCGGATTATCGTGGAGTGCGTTGATGTATTTATTGCATGAATCGAACATGGATACCTTCAGGAATTTGTGCCGTGAAGGCAAACCGGTCATGTGTCCAATGTGGTTCATCACTTCGCTCCTCGCCATGCTCGGAGCTTCGGGGGACCAAGTATCTTCGGACTCGAATTCAACTTGGCAGGCGCGGCAGGGATCGAACCTGCGACCCCAGGTTTTGGAGACCTGTGCTCTACCAACTGAGCTACGCGCCTACGAATCTTTGAAAAAAAGAACAAAATCCATTTCGATTTTAACATTGATGCGCAGCGTTCCCGACTGCCTGTCCGTCCGTAGAATTAAAAAAATAAATTTCTGGTATCGCTTGCGAATTCTACATTCTACATTCTACATTCTACATTTTATTTCCGCGATGCCTCCGAAGCCGGGATTTCGGGGTGTAGCTCCGGCCTTTACACCGGCTCTTGAATGATTTTCATCCGCTTTAGTTCCCTCAATTCTTTCCATTTCCATCCGAAAAGGAAAGCGAGCACTACTGCCGCAGACCCGCCGAGGACGACTGAGAACGGGCCGCCAAAAAACTCGGCGACCAGCCCCGATTCGAAATCGCCAAGCTCGTTCGATGAATAAATGAATATCATGTTGACGCCGAACACTCTTCCGCGGAAGCGAGCCGGCACGAAAAGCTGGAGAATGGTGGAGCGTACCGTAACGCTGACGGCGTCAAAGGTTCCGATCAGAAACAGCGCGATGAAAGACAGCGCCGGCGAGACCGAAATACCGAAGACTATTGTTGCGATGCCGTATCCCGCCACGGCAAACAGGAGCGACAAGCCGGCTCGCTTAAGCGGCGGCCGATGGGCGAGTATCACCGCCATGATCCCCGAACCGAGCGACGGCGCAGCCCGGAGGATCCCCAGACCGGTAGCGCCGACATGCAGTATGTCTTTGGCGAAAAGAGGTAAAAGCCCGGATGCTCCGCCGAGCAGCACCGCAAACAAATCAAGCAAAGTGGCCGAGAGAATAAGCGGCGTGCGGCCGATGAACCTGAAGCCTTCGGTCAGCGCGTGCAAAGACATCGGCTCGCGCGAGGAAGGACGCGGAAGAGTCTTTATCCGCGAAGAAAAAATAAAGCCGAGAAAATAACAAAACACAGCCAATAAGAATGCGGTCGCCGCTGCGCCGGTCCACGCGATCATGCCGCCGGCGATCACCGGCCCCAGCACCGAAGAAAACCGGCGGCTCAGACTGGACCAGTTGGCCCCGTTTTCGGCATGAATATCCGGGATGGAATCCCGCATGATCACCGGACGGGAAATCGAGAGAAAAGCATTCCCTATGCCGCTCAACCCCACGGCCAAAAAGAGAAGCGAAACCGGAGAATCCGTCTCCGCCAAAAACATCATGGCAAATGCCGCCGCAGTCAGAATGCCGATCCCGGTAAGGAGTATGTGTTTACGCGAACGTTTGTCGACAAAAAAACCGACAGGCATGGCCAGGATGAGCACCGGCAAAAACATGATCAGCCCGGAGAGTCCCAACGCCGCCGCAGACTTTGTCTTTTCGTAAAGAAGCCAGCCCAGAGCCGTGCCCTGTGTCTGCGCGGCCAGTATCGTGACGATATGACAGGCCAGCGCCCATCTGTATCCAGGATGACGAAGGGCGGCATAGGGATCGTGGGTTCGCACATCATAAGTATAACGTCTGTGGACATTATCAGAAGTCAGCTTCGTAATTTTTTGGCATCCCCTGGCTAACAAATAGACTGTCATAACCAGGTTCTTGACATTATTGAATATAAATGAAAACTATATTTATATGAGCCAACCCACACCCTCCGAAAACTACGCCTATATCGAAGCGTGCATCGCCGACCTTAGGAGTCTCGATCCTGATCCGCGCAAAGAAGCCTACAACGCCTCGCTGGTCCAAAGAAACGTAGTCAAGCTTGGTGCGGAAACTGTTCAGGAACTGGCCAGAGGCTTAGGTGCCAGGATTTTGAAACTGACAAATCGCGTCCTCCATGAGCCGGCATTCAATCCGGAAAACGAGGGGTAAAAAGTCGGTTCTCATCCAAGAAAGGAGACCGAAGGAAACAGGTCGGGTTGGCTGATTCTTCAGGTCGGGCAAGAACGCCCGGCCTGGATCTAAATTATTGTTTTTCAAAAATTTTTTTTCTAGGCCGGGCGTTCCCGCCCGGCACTGCCCGAAGGGCAGTCTGAAAGAGATAATGCGTTCAAAAGAAGTAGGGTATGATTTGAAACTGGATGGAGATCCGCATACATGTTCCGCGGCCGCTTCTGACTTTTACGGCCATCGCCGTTTTTTTGCTTTGGTGGACCGGGATAGTGGCCATGAATTTCGGAGTGAAAAAAGCGCAGGTCGACGGCAGTGGAGGAGGCGCCGCTTCGACTTTGGTGGCAAATGCAACGCAGGATTTTGACCGCGAACGGGTGAAACAGTCCGTTCTCGAGAGGCGTGAGGAGATACTGAGATACGAGCTGCAGATTCTCGAGCAGGAAGCGCTGAAGGAAAAAAACCCCGGGAAGCTGAAGGATCTGGAAGAAACCAGGTCGGTATTGCTGTCCATCATCCGGCAAAGGGCTGAGTCGGAGAAACTTCTGAAACTTTCACTGGAACAGCTCTGGGACGCCGAAGGCACGGTTTACTCGGACCTGGCGCCATCTCCGGGCGTCTCGTTCCTCTGGCCGGCCGAACCGGCATGGGGCTTGTCGGCGACCTTCCTGGACTCGGCCTACAGAGAACGCTTCGGCGTTCCGCATTACGCGATCGACATACCGATAGCGCAGGAGTCGGCGGTGAAGGCCGCGCGGGACGGGACCGTACTGAAAGTCGCCCTGAACGGGCTGGGCTACAGTTACATCGTCCTGAGCCACGACGGACAGATGGAAACCGTCTACGGTCATATATCGGCTGCCATGGTGAAAGAAGGTGAGAGAGTCCGGGCCGGGCAAATGGTCGCGCTTTCCGGAGGCCGGCCGGGTACACCGGGCGCCGGCCTTCTCACCACCGGCCCGCATCTGCACTTCGGCGTAAGGGTAGGCGGCACACTGGTGGATCCGGAACCATATCTGCCGAAAATCAGGTAAGGGAGGTAAGGAAAGTAAGGGAGGTCAGGAAGGTAGTGCAATAATTACTACCTTACCTACCTTACTTTCTTGACCTTCCTTACCTCCCTTACTTTCTCGTACGCTTCCACCGCATACGTATCCGTCATACCCGCGATGAAATCCTTCACCGCTTCCGGGAGCGAACCGCCTGTTTTATTTTTCAATTCCACAACCTTGCGCGGCGGGTTTTCCATGTACCGCGAAAAAAGTTTTTTTATGATTCTTTTACCGCGGCCGGCTTGTCTGAGAATCGCCGGGCTGAAATAAAGCTTCCGCCAAAGAAAATCCCGCAGTCCGGCCAACTCTTTTTCCATCGGGGATGAAAAACCCGCGAGCGGGGCTTCCGCCGAATACACGTCGGTCAGTTTTCCAATCCGATTAAACCCGATCCGCCGTTCAGTTTCCGAGTAAAGATCCATAATCAAAATATCCACCAGGGCGCCGCGCAGCTCGTTACCGCTCTTGAGTATTCTTTTGTTGCCTCGCGCGCCAAGCCTGGTCTTTGTTATTGCGTCCAAATCGAACAGTCCGGATCTGATTCCGTCCTCGGCGTCATGAGCGGTATAAGCGATCTCGTCGGCCAGATTCACGATCTGGGCTTCGAGTGAGGGGTTGCTGGAAATGGCATTGGAAAATGGCCGGCCTGCCGGCCGTAGCTTTAGCGGAGGCTGGTCGTGAGGCGTAGAATGTTTATCCAATCCTTCCAAAATCTCCCGGCACAAATTCAGTCCGGGGTATTTGTCCGAACGGTCCTCAAGCAGCGTCACCACTCTGAGCGACTGAAGATTGTGCTCGAAATTTTTACCGTAAGGCTTCAGGCATTCGCGCATGGCATCTTCCCCCGCATGGCCGAAAGGCGTGTGGCCGAGATCGTGGGCCAGCGCGATGGCTTCAGTCAGGTCTTCGTTCACCTTTAGCGTCCTGGCGATGTCGCGGCTGATCTGCGCGACTTCCAGTGTGTGGGTTATCCGCGTGCGAAAATGATCGCCGTGGCCAGCTATGAACACCTGGGTTTTGTGTTTGAGCCGACGGAAAGACTGCGTGTGAATGATGCGATCACGATCGCGCTGGAAAGGAAAACGAGTCGCATCATCCGGCTCGCGGTAAACCCGTCCCAATCCTCCACCGTGAGGAACGGCGTAGGACGCCAGATGATTATTGGCTTCGCGGATTCTTGCGGGGAGAGATTCCATTCTTGTTTTAAACTAAGTGCAAAAAGACTAACGCTATTCGGAGAAAATAACCAATGACCTATGCTTTAGCGTCTAATTAATTTTCAAATGATTAAATGACTAAAACGTTTTTGTCATTTGAAAATTAGTCATTAATCGGTCATTGGTAATTGAGGCTTGGTCATTTTCTCATACCATTTTGCATTTAAAACATAACTAATCGGTCATTCGTAACGGCATCATCTCGTACCGCGTAGCGTTTACTCAAGCCAAGAACTCCATACCGCCAGCGCGTCTGATTAAGAACGTTTTAAACGCGAAGTGGTATCATCTATCCCTTTCCATTGGCATCGTGTTTCGGCGTATCATTAAACAGATGACCCGTTCATCCTCATCGCATAAAGGCGAAAACGGAACGGTCGCGGTTATCGGCGGTTCCATCCATCAGCATGGCGCGCCACTTTTGTCGGCCCTCGGTTCGGAAGCCTCTGGTGTCGATTTGATTTATGTCGCGGTTCCGATGCCGCACGCTGAAGTGGCGAAAGCGACTTGTTTGAATTTCCAGGTGCACACTTTCGGAACCGGCAATTCGGATCTCATATCCGCGGCGGACCGGGAAAAAATTCTCGAATTGCTCGCGACGATGGATGCGGCGGTTATCGGACCGGGTTTGAATATGACTGGAAAAAACGTCACTTCCATCATGGAACTTTTGGAGGGATGCCCCTGTCCCGTCGTCGTCGATGCCACAGCCATCCAGCCGAAAACCCTCAGATGCCTGACCGGCAAACAAGCCGTTATCACGCCTCATTTGGGCGAGCTTGAACGGATGGGTCTGAAGGTCGGAGAGCTGCCGGAAACCTGCAAAAAATACGGCTGCACGATATTGCTCAAGGGACCCGCCGACACGGTGGTGAGCCCTTCCGGTGAGATCCGCACCGTGGACGGCGGGAACGCCGGGCTCACGGTCGGAGGAACCGGTGACGCATTGGCCGGCATCGTGGCCGGACTCCTCGCCCAAAAAGAAAACCCGGTTGCGGCCTGCATCGCCGCCAGCACAGCGGTCAAAAAAGCCGGCGACCGGCTGAGGGCGAAAAAAGGCTTCGCTTATACGGCGCGGGAGGTGATAAACGAAATCCCGGTGCTTTTAGCAACTCTGAAAGAATAATAAAAAAAGCTCCAGCAGCGGCCTTTCAGGCCGCGGAATATAAAAAATATTCTGCATAAACTTCGCGCCCTGAAAGGGCGCTGCTGATATGATTTGCCATAAGTCGCTTCACTTTTTATTTTCTATCATGATTAATAACCCTTTCAGCTTATTCCAGCCCTTCCATGAAAAAATCATTGTGAATTTTTTTTCAAAATCCGATGGGATATCTGACCGGGAAACATTGGTAAAACAATTGGATACCGATAATTTGCTGGCCTTGAAACAAGTCCACGGAGCCCGAGTCATCGCCGTAAACTCAGCTTCCTGGAAAAAAATAGAAGCTGATGCAGTTTTTACCGATCTCAAAGGATTGAATCTGGCGGTCAGTTTCGCCGACTGTCAGAACCTGGTTATTTATGAACCGGAAAAAAAAGTGATCGGCGTCGTCCATGCCGGCTGGCGGGGGATCGTCGCCGGTGTCGTAAATGAAGCGATTGATTTGATCGTCCGGGAATGGGACATTGCCCCGGCCGATCTCTATGTCGGCGCCGGCCCGGCGCTGTGCCTCGATTGTTCGGATTTCAGCGATCCCGGCAATGAAGTACCTGCGTTAAAAAATTTCATTAAAGGCAAGAAGGTCGATCTTAGGTCGGCTTTGGAATCCCAGCTTTGGGAAAAAGGCGTCTCCAAAGATCGTTTTGAACGACTCAGCGGCTGCACCCGCTGCGAACCAGAAAAATATTGGACTTATCGGGGTGGGGACAGGGAAGCGGTGAAGGGTGGATATACGAATGTGATGACATTGAAACTGCAATGAAGAGGTTACCGAAGGGACCGAAGTAAAATACTAATACCACTTCGCGTTTAAAACGTTCTTAATCAGACGCGCTGGCGGTATGGAGTTCTTGGCTTGAGTAAACGCTACGCGGTACGAGATGATGCCGTTACGAATGACCGATTAGTTATGTTTTAAATGCAAAATGGTATAAGCACATTGGTAACCTTTGGTCTTTTTTTTGGACCATCTTCAAGCCCAGGTGGGAACACCTGGGCTTGTGCCGGGCGAGAACGCCCGGCCTATTCCAGATATATTAATTTTTAAAATTATTTAGACATTCTAGGCCAGGCGTTCGCGCCTGGCATCAGGCCGGGTGTTCGCGCCCGACCTGAAAAATCGGTCCCTTCGGTCCCCTTTTCAATGAATTTTCTATTGCCTCATCCTATTCTGATGTAGGATAAATCCCAGTCTCGACGACCCGTCAGTCTTGCCAAACGCTTCTTCTCTAACAGCTTCATCGGGGAGGTCTAAATCTCCGGGCTTAACAGTCCGGATGCGGCCACCCACCTGGTACGCCAGGGACGAGCTAAGGCGAGATAACGGTCGTCTTGATGTGAGCGCGAAGACGATAGATATTTAGAACCAGCTGTTTTATTTTTTCCCTGAAATTCTCCTCCGAGAACTGTCTGGCTGACTCGCGGATGGCGCTTGAGTCCCAGGACAAAGATCGGAATTTTTCAATTGCTGACGCAAAGGCCTCGATAGTCTGCTCCGGAACCAGGAGCCCGGTCTTTTCATCGGTCACCACGTCCAAAATTCCTCCTTGAGCATAAGCAATAACCGGAATGCCGGAGGCTTGGGCCTCAAGCGGCACGATACCGGCGTCTTCCACTTGCGGAAAAAGCAGGCAATCGGCATTCGCATACAGCTCCGGCAAATCTTTATCCGAAACAAAACCGAGAAACTCGACCGTCGGTCCCGCGATTTTTTTCAGCCGAGCCATGTCTGTTCCGGTGCCGCCGATTTTCAGATGAAATTTCATTTTATTCGCGGCCTCTATAAGTAAATCGAAGCGCTTGTAGGGGACCAACCGGCCAAGCGCCAGGAAGTACGGGTTGGGGTTGGGGTTGGGGTTCCCGATTCCTGTTTCAAAAAAACGTTCTTGCACCGGCGGCGGAATCACCGTGCTTTCCCGTCCATAAATTCTTTCGATACGGAGCCTGGTTTCATTCGAATTGGCGATGAAATAATCCACCCTTCTGGCAGTGGAAAGATCCCAGCGGCGGATTTTTTTCAGCTCGGAACGGACGAACATCCGGGTGAGTCCGCGGATCCTGAAATCCTTCAGATATTCCTCCTCCATCTCCCAGGCATACCGCATGGGTGTATGGCAATAACAGACATGCACCGAGGTCTGCGGGGGGATCACGCCTTTGGCAACGGCATGGGAAGAGCTCAGGATCACGTCGTATCCCTCCAGGTTTATCCGCTCGACCGCCCGTGGCATCCAGGGCAGCAGGTATTGGTGGCGTCCGGTGAATCCGTAGATCCTCTGCAAAAATTTGTCCGGCCGGATATCGGCTCCGGAGAGCGGCCCCAATTTTTCCGGTGAAGCCGCCACGGTCGTAAATATCGGTGCCTCCGGCCACAGCTCATGAAAAGCCGAGACGACATGCTCGGCGCCGCCGTATGTCGGCAGCCAATCCGCGATCAGGGCGATGTTCATGGGTTAACTATACCGTTTGTAAAAGGGTTTGGGTTAGGGCTGGGGCTGGGGCTGGGAAAGTCCCAACCCTAACCCAAACCCCAACCCTGTATACTTCCCGCCATGCCCCTCAATGCCCCGACCAGACTGCCGGCTTCCCTCCGGCGCCGGGCGACTCCGCTGACCCGCAAGCTGGCCCGGAAATATACGGGCGGGTCCGAGCGCGCGCTGAGGCGGCGGCGGGAACGACGGCTCCGTTTTTTCCGGCGGGTATCCCGGATCGGATCGGTTTTCCTCTCGGAATTCCGGATTTGGCTGATAATCGGCATCTCGATATTCGTGATAATGACGGCGACCATCCTGCTGGTCGCTCCCATTTTTGACGTCAGGCAAATCCGTATCCGCAGGCAGGATCCCCGGATCGACATAGCCGAGACCGAACAGGCTCTGGCTCCGCTTTTCAGACAACGCCTGGTTTTGGTGACCAAGGGGCAGGTGTCCGCCATGCTCAGCGCGGAATTTCCGGACATCGAGCGGGTTGAAGTCCAAAAAAATTATCCCTCGGCCCTGGATATTTCCATTTTCCTGGAGCCAGTGGTGGCATCGGTAAAGATCGACGATTTGCAGGTAAGCCCGAAAACCCAGTCGGGCAGAGAGCTGACTTCATCCGGAAGCTCCGGCTTCAGTTATCTCACCCGGAACGGATATTTCGTGAGCAGCCCTATCAAACTGAACCCCGGGATCCCGATCGAAAACCTGCATGTCACCGATTGGGGGATCCGCCCGCAAAACCGCACGGAACTGATCAGCCCGGCTTTTTTGAAAACAATTTTTTCGGCGCGGGACATGCTCCGTTCCGACTTCGGATTGAGCGCGAAAGACATAACCATATTTCTCCGCGCGAAGGAGTTTCACATCCGGACGGAAAAAGTGGCTTTGTGGTTTGATTTAACCAGTCCGTTGTCCGTACAATTCCAGCGCTTCCGGGAGCTTCTGAAAAATCTCCCTCTTGACCAGGTCAAGGAATATATCGATTTGCGCATCGCCGACAAGATCGTCTACAAATAGCGTCTCATGTTTGCCGCCCTCACTTCGCTTTTGTTTCTCGGCATTGTCCAGCCCCTGACTCCGCAAAAAGTCCGTACTTTGCCCGGCGTGGAGCTTTTAAGCATTGCTCCGCCCGCCAGGCTGACGAGCTCCGCTTTCAAGCTGCCCAGACTCTCGGCTTCGGGAGCGATACTGATCGACGGCCTCAGCGGCGAAGAGTTAAGGAGCATCAACCCGGACCAAAAAAGGCCTACGGCCAGCCTGGCGAAGATAATGACTGCCCTTTTGATACTGGAGAACCACCGCCTGGATGAGATCGTGACCATATCGGAAATAGCCGAAACGGTCCGGGGCAGCTCGGTGGGACTGAAACCCGGCCAGCATTTTTCCGTCGGAGCCCTTCTGAAAGCCATTCTCATACCGTCGGCCAACGATGCGGCTTATGCCCTGGCGGTTTTCCATTCGCGCAGTATCCCGGCTTTCGCACAGGCGATGAATGACCGGGCGCTGACGCTGGGGCTAAAAAACACTCATTTCAGCAACCCGGCCGGCCTGGACAACGGCGAACAATACTCGACACCGAGGGACATGGCCTGGCTCACCATGTCCGCACTCCGGAACCCCGCGTTCAGGAAGACAGTCGGCACCAGGTCGGCCAAAATATTCAGCGAAGAGGGAAGGGAAATAGATATACGGAACACCAATGAACTCCTGCACTATAACCCGGATGTTTTCGGCGTGAAGACCGGCACCACGGATGCCGCCAAAGAGTGCCTGGTGGTTCTTTTTAACATCCGAAACCATCCTTACCTTCTCGTGCTGCTCGGTTCGCAGGACAGGTATACTGACAGCCTGTATGTCTTGCAGGCGATGAATGCCGCCAAATAGACCGTCTTCCCCATGCGAGCCCCCCGCTCCCCCGCTCACTCGTGGCTTTCGATACGCGTCCGGTTGCTCTGCGCCGGGATTCTCACGATTTCATTGTTCCTGCCGCCTTATGTGCCGGACGCAACCTCTTCGCCGACTCTGGAAATGGATCCGAATCCCCGCGGCTTTCTGATGGCTGAGGACGGATTCCTAGTCAAGACATCGTCGCTCACCGAACAGGGAATGCGCAGCGCCTTCAGTCAGGGAATCATCCATACCGTGGAACCCGGCGAAAGCATCGCCAGCATCGCAAAAATGTCCTCTTTGAAACCGGAGACCGTCAGATGGGCGAACAGTCTGGGCGACAAGGACACCGTAAAAGCCGGACAAAAGCTGCTGATTTTGCCGGTTGACGGAGTATTGCACAACGTCAAACGGGGACAAAACCTGAATACCATCTCCGAGCTTTTCCAGGTCCCGAAGGAAATAATCGCCCAGCAGAATAAAATCCAGGGAGGCTATCTGCTGGCGGGACAACAACTCATCATTCCGGAGGGGAAGCCGATAGTCGAATCTCCTCCCAAACCGCCCAAAGCAGTCACCGGCAAACCGGCAACGCCGAAATTCAATCCGAAATTCCCGCAAATCAAAGATTTCACCAGCGAGCCGACTTACGGGATATTCCAGATGCCATGCGACTGCTATAGGACCCAGGGCTTCACGGCTTCGCATTTCGGGATTGATTACCAGCGCAAAGGCGGATCGGCGATATTCGCCGCCGAAGCCGGGACAGTCGTGCGTTCCGATTACGGCTGGAACGGAGGCTATGGCAACGTGGTCGTCATCGATCACGGCAACGGCGTGCAGACGCTGTATGCCCATAACAAAGAAAACTACGTCGTAAAAGGCGACACCGTGATCCGCGGGCAGCCGATCGCTTTCATGGGTAAGTCCGGCCGGGTCTACGGCCCCACCGGCGTCCATGTCCATTTCGAAGTCCATGTAAAGGGAGTGAAGAAGAATCCGATGATTTATCTTCAACAGTGACTGAGGCCGGCTTCTCGTGTTTTCTATCGCACAGAAAATTGCTAATACCATTTTGCATTTAAAACATAACTAATCGGTCATTCGTAACGGCATCATCTCGTACCGCGTAGCGTTTACTCAAGCCAAGAACTCCATACCGCCAGCGCGTCTGATTAAGAACGTTTTAAACGCGAAGTGGTATAAATTTGTTAAATTGCCACACTTGCCTTCGTCCAGCCTTCGAATCTGCTTCGACCGACAAGCAAGGTTTTGGTTGCAGGCTTGCGAAACGCGCGGTTGTTGTATGCAAACAATTTAGCAATTTAGCAATTTAACACTTCTTCGAGCACTCTTTTAAAACTTCCGGCTCTTTTACATAACTATCCAAGTCGTCCTCTCGTCAAACAACTCCTGGGCGGGATAATTGATGATATCCGCGGGAATCTTTCTCATCTTTTCGAGTAATTCATATTTTGTCTTGCCCGAAATCAGAAAAAATCTTCTTTTTGCATGCTTAAGAAGCGGCAATGTCACCGAAATCCTGTCCCGGACTTCGAATTTGTCCGTAACCGTATGGATCACGGTCGCTCCTTCCGCATCTAAAGTAAGCGGCGGAAAAAGCGAAGCGATGTGTCCGTCCCCACCCAGACCCAAAATCACGATGTCCGGTGTCATGTTTTTAAGCGATGCGGAGTAATCCTTGATGCATTTTTCAAGCGGCAGGGAGGTGTCTGGTAAAATTCTTTTCGCCGCTTGTGCCGGACCCCGCAATAAGGTTGCTTCGATCATTTTTCGGTTGCTTGCCTCGGACTGCGCCGAAACATATCGTTCATCGACCAGGAAAAAAGTCACCCGCTGCCAGTCGACTTCAGGTGACTTTCCAAGCTCGCCATAAACGGGACGCGGCGTTTTCCCGCCGGACAGCCCGACGGTTATGTTTTCTCCGCCAGCCTGAAATCCGTTCATCGCTTCGATGATTTGCTTCACCGCCGTGGCGACAAAATGCGCTTCGTTGTTACAATGATATATATCCATGGATAAGCAGGCTTCAGCTTTACCGCTATTTTAATCACTCAAACATAATTGTTAAATTGTTAAATTGTTAAATTGTTACGCAAGGCACGGCGTTCGCGCACGCTGTTCCAAGCGAAACGCGGGTTGTTGCATGCAAACAATTTGGCAATTTAACAATTTAACCTTTCTCATACCATTTTGCATTTAAAACATAACTAATCGGTCATTCGTAACGGCATCATCTCGTACCGCGTAGCGTTTACTCAAGCCAAGAACTCCATACCGCCAGCGCGTCTGATTAAGAACGTTTTAAACGCGAAGTGGTATCAGAGGCTCTCCTGTTTTGCACAAAATTCAGAACCATTCGTGCCCCTGATGCCTGATAAATTCATCCGCTTCCCTGGGATACGGCGATCCTGCGGGATAGAAATGGAGCGGAGTAGATGATTCCTGGAGAAATTTCTGCAGAGGGTCGATCAAATGCCAGCAGGCCCGCACTTCCTCGGGGTCCAAAAACCATTGACGGTGACCGTTTACCGCTTCGAGCAGAAGCAGGCTGTGTTCCGGAAGACAATCCCCCATGCATACCAGCGGATCTTCCAAAACCAGAGGACGGAATTTCGGTTCGCTGCCGCCGAGCTTGGTCTGGAGGTGCAACTTCAGTCCGGCTTCGCCCTGCAGAATGATGTCGAGCCGGTTCCTTCTCTGGTCCGGCGCCCCGAGAAGCGGCGGCGAATCCTGGAATTCGATCGTGATCCTGGTCTCTTTGGCCTTCAGCCTTTTACCGGACCGCAGGAAAAACGGCACACCCTCCCACCTGGAGGAACGCGTCATAAGCTTCATGGCGGCGAATGTCGGAGTCCTGGAATCGGCTGAAATCCCTGTTTCCTGCCGATACCCGGCTCTGTCTTTTCTCCCTATGGCGCCCGCGGCGTACTGACCCTGGAAAATTATCTGCGAAAGGTCGGAAGCCGGCGGGATATAAAATTTTCGGACGGCGTCCAGGCGTGATGCTTTCATCTGGCCGGCATCGCCGAGGCGCATGGTGAGAAGCGACGCCATCTCGATGAGGTGGCTCTGAAACATATCGCGCAGCGTCCCGACCGCGTCGAAATAACCGGACCGGCCATCGAGTCCCCGGGACTCGGAGGCAACTATCTGCACGTTGTTTATCAGGGTATTTTTTAAAAGCCGCTCGATTACCGGATTGGCATACCGCAGATAATAAACGTTCCTGACGGCTTCCTTTCCCAGATAATGATCCAGAATGAATATCTCTTCGCTTTTGAAACAGGCGTCGAGTCGTGTTTTTATCTCCTCGAAGGATTTCAGATCCTGCCCCACGGGTTTTTCCACTATGCAGCGAAAGCCTTTTTTTGGGTCTGAAATTCCGCCTGAACAAATATTTTTCAACGTCGATGCGAAAGCCGACGGCGGGATTGACAGGTAAGCCAGCCGGACGGTTTCCGGCCATCCCGCTTCGATATTCATAAGTTTGTTTTTCAAGCCGATGAAATCGCCCGGCGCGTCATATCCTCCGGCATGATATGACAGGTGATTCAAAAATTCTTTCAGGACGCCTTCGTTCACTTCCCCGGCATCAGCCCCGACGGAGTCGGATACAAAAGATTTAAATTCACCGTCCGACATCCGGGTTCTGGAAAAACCGACGACGGCGTAATCGGCCGGCAGACGGCCTTTGAGCGCCAGATAGTACAGCGCCGGATAGATTTTTATCCGGGCCAGATTGCCGGAAGCGCCGAAAAGAACCAAAGAAAAGGGATGGTCTACTTTAAGCATGTGTACAGTTTATTTTAGCAGAAAAAGATACTTTCTTTTTTATTGCTAAATTGCTAAATTGTTACGCAAGCGAAACGCGCGTTGTTGCATGCAAACAATTTAGCAATTTAGCAATTTTGATTGATGGACGATCTTCTAAAACTTCTGGCCGACTTGCAGATCTCCTACGAGCGTTTCGACCACCCCGCCGTCTTCAGCTGCGAGGAGTCCGACCGGCTCTGCCCGCCTATGCCCGGCGCGCACACCAAGCAGCTCCTTATGCGCAGTAAAAAAAGGGACAAGTATCTGCTGGCCATCGTGATGCATGACAAGCGCGTCGATACCCGCTCTCTCAGCAAGGAATACATGGTGCAAAGTTTCAGTTTCGCCTCACCGGAGGACTTGAGACGCCTGCTGGGTGTCACTCCGGGAGCGGTGACGCCATTCGGATTACCCTACGACAAAAAGCATGAGATCGAAGTCATCGTCGATGAAGACGCATGGAACGTCGGCCAATTCCGGTTCCATCCGCTCACGAATACGGCGACGCTGATAATCGACCGGGAAGGATTCGAGAAATTTTTGAAACATACCGGACACGCCTTCACTGTCCGAAAAATCCCGCAAAAAACCTTATACCAAATCGCAATTAAAACCGCACCAATCCTCAGCTGAATTGTTTTCTGCGATAAATGCCGCGAAGCGTTTACTTTGGCCGAGAAATCAGCAACATATCGCTCGGAGCGATTAGTGGTGTTTAAAACGCGAAGTGGTATTAATTTGATTTTCTCCTGCCCCAAACGGATGTGTAGGTTTTTTCGAGCAGGTTGCGAGCTTCAGCCCGTACGTCATCTTTCATGGCTTTCATTGTTTCGTACAATTCCAAACTTAGCTCAAACGCACTTTTACGATGTCTTTGCCGCAAAGCCTCCTCGAGTTCCCCCGGGACAGTGTCGAGCATGGCCGATAAAATCATCCGTGCCTCCCTTTCGGCATCGACATATTCGATCTCGGGATTCTTCGCAACCATGAGTAAAAAAAATTCTTTGCAATTTTGTAGGATTTAAGTATTTTGTCAATGAATTTCAATTTTTATTTAGACTAGAGTGTCACCACATCATCGCCTATCAAGAGTGACGCCAGGGAACTGGCCCGATACGCGTCCCCCAACCTTCCGAGTCCGGAAAAGGTGGGAATTCCAGCCCCGATACGGGGAAAGATAGCAACAATCTGCAGCTTTCCTCTCCCGTGGAAATGCTCTTTTAAAATGTCGACGAAAGTTAAATTGCTAAATTGTTAAATTGCTCGCAAGCGAGACCTGAATTTTTTTAATAATTTAGCCATTTAACAATTTAACAATTTTCTTTTATGTCCCACTTCTTCACTTCCGAATCGGTTACCGAGGGCCATCCCGACAAAGTCTGCGACCAGATCAGCGACGCGATTCTGGACTATGCCTTAAGCAAGGATAAAAATTCGCATGTCGCCTGCGAGTGTCTGGTCACCACCGGACTCGTGGTCGTCGCCGGAGAGATAAAGACCTCCACCTACATACCGATAGCCGAGCTTGCCCGGGAAACAATCCGGCAGATCGGTTACGACGACGCGATTTACGGCTTCGATCACAAAGCCTGCGCGGTGGTGGTGTGCGTCGGCGAGCAAAGCGCGGACATTCAAATGGGCGTCGACATCGACAAAAACAAGCAGAAAGAACAGGGGGCGGGGGATCAGGGACTTATGTTCGGCTTCGCCTGCGATGAGACGCCGGAGCTGATGCCACTGCCGATATCGCTGGCCCACCAGCTCACCAAAAAATTGGCCGATGTTCGGAAAAAGAACGGACTCAATTTCCTGCGGCCGGACGGCAAAAGCCAGGTCACAGTTCAATACAGCGATTCTGGCTTACCCGAGCGGGTGGAATGCGTGGTGGTTTCGACCCAGCATGCCGAGGAAGTAAGCCACGAACAAATTTGCGCCGACGTGAAAAAGCACATCATCGAGCCGGTCTGCGGAAAATACATCGACTCGAAAACGAAGTTCCATATCAATCCGACCGGACGGTTCGTCATCGGCGGCCCGCCGGGGGACTGCGGACTCACCGGCCGGAAAATCATCGTCGATACTTACGGCGGCTCTGGCCGCCACGGCGGCGGAGCCTTCTCAGGGAAGGATCCGAGCAAGGTCGACCGCTCCGCGGCCTACGCCGCGCGCTGGATCGCGAAACACGTCGTGAAAGCGGGTCTCGCGAGGAAATGCGAAGTGCAGGTTGCGTACGCCATCGGCATCGCCGAACCGGTCTCAGTCCACTGCGAGACTTTCGGCACGGGAAAAGTCGGCGATCGCGCGCTCGAAAATGCCATTACGAAAGTTTTCGACCTGCGCCCGGCTGCCATCATCCGCGATCTGGACTTGCTGCGCCCACAGTACAAAAACCTCGCGGCCTACGGTCACATGGGCCGCGAAGACCTCGGAGTCAAGTGGGAGATCTGCGACCGGGTGGATGAGTTGATGAAGGCGGTCTGAACCATGATTAAGAGGATTTCAGGATTTCCGTTTTCCTCTTAATCCTCTTTTTCCTTCATCAGGGAAATTTCGGGGTTCATCGCTCCGGTCATACCACTTCGCGTTTAAAACGTTCTTAATCAGACGCGCTGGCGGTATGGAGTTCTTGGCTTGAGTAAACGCTACGCGGTACGAGATGATGCCGTTACGAATGACCGATTAGTTATGTTTTAAATGCAAAATGGTATCACTGGAGCTGCATGATCCTCGCCCCGGGATAGTAATATTGAATGATCTGTTCGGCGCTGCGGCCTTCAGTGGCCTGGCCGCGGGCTCCGCAGCCGGACATGCCTACTCCGTGTCCTTTGAGCGCCAGGCCTTTGCACCACGGGTCTGGTTTGCTTGTGAATATTGATGCGAAAGGAAAATTGGCCCAGCCGGCTTCGATTGGGCTTCTGGTCCGGCCGTCATCGGAGCTGAAATACGGCGGCTTGATCAGCTTTGAATTCATCTTCAAAACCTGGCCGGCAGTGGAAGCCGCCGCCTGAGCCCAGCGCGGGTTCGCGCCCGTCCAGCCGACTCCGCTATAAGATTGGAAAACCGCCGGATCGTCGCTGCCGTCATAGGGCTTGCCGGGAAATTTTCGTATGTCCGCTTGCATGTAATAAGCCGCATATGTGCGAGCGGCTACGGCGAACGCCCGCTGTTTTTCATAGGGCTCGGTATCCGGTTCCTCCGAAAGTCCCGCCAGATATTTTTCCAGTGGCAGCTCGTTTATCAGCGTCAATGCGCCGTCGACCACGCGGCATTCGATGTAACTCTGATAATCCCGCATCGCGCCCCGCACGGAATCCACGGTCAGAATGTCCGAGACGTTTGATTTCAGGCGTATTGCCGCGGACTCCGTAACTCCTTCCCCTTTTACCATCGCCACGCAATTGTCGTTCCTTAGCAGCAACTGGACGGAGGCGCCCGCCGCCACACGTATCCCATTCACTGTGCCCGCGTCTGAAAAGGTGACAATCGGCGAAGCTACAGCCGACAAACGAACGCGGATGTTTTTAGCGGCTGTAATCCGAGGATCTGCGGAAGATTTGACCTGAGAATCGGTGGTAGCGACGGACGAAGAAGTGTAAGACAGAGCCATCCTCCGTCTGCGGGACGCGGAATCCAGCCGCAGACCGGTCGTTTGAAGTTTCGTAATTGCGGGTGTTACGATCAGGGCTTCGTTGCCGTGAAAGGGATTTATAAAGTCGCCGGTCCTGGCCCGTCGTCCGGATACCGATATCTGGAAACGGACTCCGCCGATTTCCATCCAATAATTCCCCGGGCTTATCGGCGCCTGGAATATCAGCTGGACGCTTATGGATTCATAAGCCGGCAGGTCTGAAGGCAAAAGTATTCCTTTCGTTACGGGGATCCGGTTGAGCCCGTCGTCCACCCAGAGCTTCAGATCCGGGCTTGAAAGCTGTACTTCCGCTATTTTTTTGCCTTCATAAGCGCCGGAAATTCCGGAAGTATACGTGAAGCTTATGCGTTGTTTCCCCCCGGGATTTATCGTAACCGAGCTGCGCCCGATGAATGTTATTCCTTCGGCGACTCCGCCGCTCGCTTTTGAAGAACTGACGGAAGAGGAGGAGGCGATGTCAGAGCCCGGAGGGAAAACGACATTGGCATCGATTCGCCCTGTTTGAACGTTTTTGATTACCTGTGAAAAGGCGCCGCTGAAGTAATAACCGGGACAAAATGTCGAGAGCAGATCCCGGTGACGCACGATGGGCGAATCAAATGTTTTGCCGTGGAATTGCGCCGATTTTTTGGCATCCAGGTCGTATTTTTGCGCAAGGTCGAGAAGCAGCCATTGAAGGCTTTTTACCTGCGCCTGGGTGGGCTGCTCGATCTCGAAATTTCCCATCATCACGATGCCGATCGTGCCGGTGTTGTTGCAATAAGCGTGCCCGGCCACCACCCCCGCTCCGCCGGCGCGGCCCTCGTAAATCTGGCCGGTTTCGTCGACTATGAAGTTGTAGCCGATGTCGCCCCAGCCTTTGGACAGGGCGTGGTATTTATAGAGCGCGCGCACCCTCTCGACCGGACTTCTTGGATCCCCGCGAACGAGCAAAGCGGTGTGATGCACGACGAGGAGTTTGACAGCCTGGCTATATTGGAGCGGCCAGCGGTAAACACGGCCTTTCGGGTCTTTCCTGACAGTGGACTTCACCGCGAACTCTTCGGGGAAATTTTGCTGATTGAGCTGGCAGTCGGCGATCCTCTGCTCCGGCTGGGCGGACGAAGCCGTGCCGACATCGCCTTTGGCCAGATCGGCTTCGGACGGAGAACCTGAGGTCGATTCAAACAAGTACAAATCGTCGGCGCCCCATTCGTAACGGGTAAGAACAGCGGGGCTTCCGGAGTTATTCAGCGCGGCAGAACGGATTTTCACGGGATCTTTCGAAACGGTTATGGGATGAACGTCTTTAGGCTTGTTTACTCCGCGGATACGTATCTCTTTTACCGGAAAGGGAAGCATCTTTAGTTCGGTTTCCGTGCTTTCGGGGTCCTCCGTATCCGGATTTAAAAGTAGCCATACCGTCCAGCCTGCCGGCGTTTGGTAACTGAACAAAACCTGTTCGACCGGGTTCGAAATAGCGCTCAAGGCATCAGCCGGCTCGTCGAAAGTTACGGTCAAATAACCTGGAACCGGTGCCGCCAAAGTAAGCGGAACACCGCCAAGCAAAAGCGCGGCGGCGAGAACGAGTGTCGTTAGGCGGCGGGGCATGGAGCTTGATTTTAGCGTAAGACACGAAGAGATCGATTAAGAAAATTTAAGGTCGCCGAGAATTAACAGTCGCTCGTATCTTCCAACCATCTTCTCAACCGCAAATTCCCGCTCCGCTTTTTCCCGGCCATGCCTGGAAAGCTTCTCCTTTAGAGACGGATCGGACAGGGATTTCATGGCTGACCCAAGTACAGAGCTGCTGCCGGCCGGAACAATGATCGCATCCACGCCATTTCGGAGATAAGAAGCTATGCCACAGGCATCGGTCACGATTACCGGTATGCCCCGCATCATGGCTTCTGCTGCGACCAGACCGAAAGGATCGTTATCGACGGACGGTAAAACCAGAGCGTCGATCGTCTCGTAGAATTTTTCGATGTTTTCGACTTCGGTCAACAGTCTGATTCGGGGTTGATTTGTCCCCAGACGTTCGGTGTCTTCGTCAATCAACCTTCGGATATAGCCTTCTTCCGGCCCGGAGCCGACAATGGACAAAGAAACTTCAGGTTGTGTCTGAACGGCCTGGATCAGGACATCGATTCCTTTTTCGGGGCTTAAGCGGGCGATACAACCAAGATGTAACTCCTTTTCACTGCTTTCCGGTTCTAAATTCTCTACTCCCTTACTCACCTCTGGCTGATCTTCTCTCTCCCTCACCCCTGGCCCCTCTCCCGATGGGAGAGGGGAAATGTATTTCTTAATTTTTTCCAGGACTCCATCAATGTCATTTAAGACCTCATTGTTTGATAATCTAATAATTCGGATTCCATACTCCGAAAGGCATTCTTCCCGTTCTTTATCATATTGTTTTTTTTCTTTTCCAAAATGAATCGGACCATCAATTTCGATTCCCAGTTTTTTCTCAAAACAATAAAAATCCAAGATTTTGGATTGAAACGGGTACTGTCTTCTGAATTTTTCACCCAATTTTCGGTCTCTCAAACGCTTCCATAGTATTTTTTCCGCTTCTATTGGTTCCTTTCGCATCCCCCTAGCAAATTTCAAAATCGTCGAATTCATCGGTTTTTTTACAATAAATTCCTTTCCATCTTCATCATTATTCCCCTTCTCCCCTCGGGAGAAGGGGCCAGGGGATGAGGGAATGTCTTTAGGGAAGTGCCCAGGGGATGAGGGAATGTCTTTAAGGAAAAGATCAGGGGATGAAAGAAGACCTTGGGAATGATGACTGGGGACTGAGGAAGAAATTCGTGGGATAGAAACCCCGTTTGGTATCACCACAATCCTTTGAGGATCGAATCCCAGCCCTTCGTAAAGCCGTTTGCTCAAGTCAGAAACACAAATTATCGTCGCGTTTTCAGAAGCTTTTTTCAGCGCCTTCAGCCACGGGTTCCATTTGAGCCAATTGCCTATCCGGTCATGCTCGATCCAAAAAACTTTGATGCCGTTTTTTGCCGCAAAATCAGTCAGAAGGATTTTTTCGCTGAGGCTGAGCATGAAAATAGCTGTGAGCTGTGAGCTGTGAGCTGTGAGCTTAATCAAGGTCTGAATAAGTCGTTTCTGCATTGTTTTCCGTCGCCACAAGAAACTTGCTGCACTCCATTTTGTCACCGGCGGCGGGCCAATTCTTAATTCGTAATTCTTAATTCGTAATTCTTCCGTGCGTTTAATCAATGCCCGACAACTTCCGAGGAACTCAACCTCGTGCCCTCTTTTTTTCAATTCTGCCATCAGACACATGGTCTGGTTTTCCAAACCTCCGTTTAGGCTGCTCTCAAGCGGGAAGCGGGTGAAGAGGATGTTCATCCGGAAATGGAGTTTACATGCGAATCCAAGGCTTCGCAGCCGGGACATCGTGTCCCGGATTTACGTCAAATCCCTCCACTTACTCCGGGGCACGATGCCCCGGCTGCGGGAACTTATGATTTCCACTTATTCAAAAGCTCCAACAACGTTTTCTCAGTCGCAAAAATATCTTCCGACATGCTGATCGTCGCTTCCGCACCCGCAATCCTTGCTTCAGCCGTATTCAATGCGTTGCTCGCCGAGCTGACCAGAGCTATCCGCGCCGCCGGATTCGACTTTTTCAGATGCCGGATGATCGAAGGACCATAAGTCGACGGGATATAGTAGTCAACGAAAGCGGCATCGATTTTGTGCTTATT
>Ga0155828_117_pt1 | contig 22105 bp, 21 predicted proteins | sample RifCSPlowO2_01_FD_107482 | JGI IMG/M metagenome (GOLD analysis project Ga0155828, IMG submission 107482) | Candidatus Peribacteria bacterium RIFCSPLOWO2_01_FULL_51_18
CTAATTCATTATGGGTCCGATTTCTAATTTCATGGAGCAAAATTTCAAGCATTTCAATGCACGCGAAACTCTGGCGGCAGCCAAAGGCTGGAAAGAGTTCGAGAAAAAAGGCGGGATGATGGTCGTATGCCTGGCCGGAGCAATGTCTACGGCGGAGATCGGCGTTTCACTGGCCCCGCTTATCCGGGCCGGAAAAGTGCACGCCATCACCTGCACCGGCGCGAATATCGAGGAAGACATGTTCAACCTGGTGGGGAACAGCCGCTACAAGCTTCAGCCGCACTGGAGGACGCTGACAATGGAAGCCGACATGCAGACGCGCAAGAAGGGCTTCAACCGCGTGACCGATACGTGCATCCCGGATGACGTAATGGTGGAAATCCATGCGGCGATGCTGAAGCTTTGGCAGGCGGCGGGGGAGAAGGGCGAGAGCCATTTCCATTCCGAATATTTTTATAAATTGATTAAAAGCGGATTTTTCAGAGGCAAAAACGACGTGCCGATGGAAAATTCCTGGCTGATTGCCGCCTGCGACATGGGCATCCCCGTTTACACTCCGGGCATGGAAGACTCCACACTCGGGAACATGTTCGCGGCCGACGTGATGCAGGGAAAAGTGAAAAGTTTCAACGTCATAAAGTCCGGACCCGAGCAGTTCGCGCATCTCACTGAGTGGTACCGCGGAAACGACAAGAACCATGAGATAGGCTTCTTCCAGATCGGCGGGGGAATAGCGGGGGACTTCGCGATGTGCGTCATACCGGGGCTGATAATGGATCATGAAGTACAGGTGAAGCCTTGGCGGTATTTCTGCCATATCGGCGATTCGACCACTTCCTTCGGTTCGTATTCAGGCTGCCCGCCGAACGAAAAAGTCACCTGGCACAAACTCGATCTGGAGAGCGTCGACTTCACCATCAATTCCGATGCATCGATCGTGGCACCGCTGATCTTCAATTATGTATTGGAAAAATGATGTTCATACCACTTCGCGTTTTAAACACCACCAATCACCCCAAACGATATATTGCTGGTTATCCGGTCTAGTAAACGCTTCGTGGCATTTATCGCAGAAAACAATTCAGCTGAGGATTGATGTGGTTTTAATTGCAAGTTGGTATCAGTTATTCTTTACATGCCAAACGACACCGATATAATCGCAATCTGTTACTAAATTTTTAACAATGTCACACCGCCTTCCGGGCACTTACAAGTTCAAAAAATTACCGCTGACAAAGCCGCGGCCGGTAAACACCCGTTATATGCGGGACCGCTGGTCCGGATTTCTGAAACAGGACTCAAGCGGGATGCTGATGATAGAGGGCGTGCCGGTGGACCGCCTGGTGGAAAAATACGGGACGCCGCTCTATGTGATGGTCGAAAGCGACATCAGGGACCGTGCGCGGAGGTTCCGGAAAGTTTTCGGGCCGGACATAAGCATGCAATACGCGGCCAAGGTAAACAGCAACCTGGAGATACTGAGAATTCTCCGGGAAGAAGGTTTCGACCTGGATTGCTCCAGCGTGGGTGAACTGATTTTGGGGCTTTTGGCCGACTTCAAGCCGAAACAGCTGACCTTTACCAATCTTTATAAATCCGAGCAGGACCTGCATTTCGCGGCGAAGATAGGGGTCCAGTCGATCACCGCAGATTCGCTTGAAGAAATCGAGCACATTGCGAGGACCGCCAAGAAACTGAAAAAACACATCGATACGGTTATCCGGGTGAACCCCATGATCCAGATTGGAAATTATTCGACCCGAGGGAACAAATACGGCATCCCCATCGGGTATATCGATCGGGCGATCGAAATGGCGCGCTCGAGTCCGTTCGTCGATTTCCAGGGATTCCACTTTCACGGCGGTTATGTCGAACATCCCCGGGTTTACAAGTCGGCGGCCAGAACATTCATAAAGCTCATCAAACGTTGCCAGGACCGCGGTATCAGGGTGAAGACTCTCTCGCTCGGGGGCGGCTTTCCGGCGGCCATCGGCGGCGAACCGGCTTTCCCGATCGAGGACATGAAGGATTTCCCGCGGTATTTCCGGCGTCTCTGCGAGAGAGCCGGCATCCAGCCCTTCAGGCTTATATTTGAACCGGGGAAAAGCATAACCCTGAACGCCGGAATCGGTTTGATGCGGGTCATCGCCAAGAAAAGGCTGGGTGCCAATGACCGGATAGTCATAGCGGACGGCTCCACTTACAATTTCGTGCCTGATTTTTTCACCATCCTCCAGGAGCAAATCACTTACGATATCCTCCCGGCATCTTTGATGAATTCTCCCCGGGTACATTCCGTAACCATCGCCGGGAGCACCTGCGATTGCTGGGATATCATTTCGCGCAATCTGGGAATGCCGAAGCTCCGCGCCGGTGACCTGCTGGCCGTCATGGATGTCGGCGCATATGCGCAGGTAATGGCGAGTAATTTCAACACAATCAAACGCGCCTCAGTAATAATGATTTACCCCGACGGTTCGACCAAGCTCATCCGCCGTCGCGACCGCTACTCCGAAATGTTCGCTCCGGAACTGGATGTCTTGAAACTCGCCGGCCCCGACGAGCTGGAGAAATACCACAATCTGTACCGGGTGAATATCGACAAGATCTGGAAAGGCAAGCAGAAGAAAAACGGGAACAACGGAAAACAGCCCAAGCCTTTCCCGCTCAGCAAACTGGCGGTCTATAACTTGCTGGAAAAAACCGCGGCAGGTAAGGAAAAGAACGGAATCCTGGTAAGGCCGGGGAAATAACGGGAAAAAATTGGGAATTGAGAATTGAGAATTGGAGGCCGATTTGCCTAAAAAATGGTTTTAAAAAGCGGTAATGCCGGATGCAGGCCTTAACCGGAGTGTGAGCTCTTGGTCCTGAGCAAAGACTTAAACCTGGAAAGAAACTTCTTCGAAGCTGATACCATTTTGCATTTAAAACATAACTAATCGATCATTCGTAACGGCATCATCTCGTACCGCGTAGCGTTTACTCAAGCCAAGAACTCCATACCGCCAGCGCGTCTGATTAAGAACGTTTTAAACGCGAAGTGGTATGACTCTTTATGACGATTGTCTCCATTTCATAAGCTTCAACGATAAAAGCGCCTTCGCGCTGATCATCCAGGATCCGGCCGTCGTGGCGGACATCAAGTCGATATTCGAGGCTATTTGGAGGCTCGTTTGAAGGACAGCGGTTATCGCGCCCTACTTGTGTATTTTGTTAAAAACCGCGTCGTAATTCGGAGCTTCACTTCCTATTTCCGTATGCACGCATTTTCCTGAGGTAGCGCTTCGTCCTGTATCCCAGCGGAAGGAGCTTGCTCAGCACATAAATACGGTAGAGTCCTTTCATATCGGCACAAACGATCTGAATCTCCCTGCCGGCAACCTGCGAGAAGAGGAGCATGTTCTGCAGACACGCGCCGCAGGGAGGGAGGAGACCGTCGTCGATTACGCAGACGGCGCGGAAACGATAGTGCCCGTGCGCGACAGCATGGTCGATAGCCGAGCGCTCGGCGCACGTCCCGAGTCCGCTGATTACGCTCTGGACATTGCAGCCGCTGTAGATCTCGCCGCCGTCGGTCAGGACACTCGCACCGACGCGGTGGCTGGAATGCAAAATGAAAGCATTGCGCCGCACAAGGGCCGCTACTTCTATCATTTTCCGGATCTCTGTTTCTTTGAGTTTCATCGTGAATAGTATACAAGAATACGGCCTATTTTTGCGCGAACTTAATTGTAAAGTACGGGGATCAAGAGCCAATTTATTCATGTTTCTTATCCACCGCACCTTCAGGTTCAAGAATCTTTTTATACTTTTCTCGTTGACCATCAAACTCCGGAGGGAGCTTTCCTTCCCGTACTAGTAACTCTAAATCATCAACATAGCATAGGGCTAAGTCATGAACCATCGGGACTTTTTGTAGTCGCTCCTCGCCAAATACATCCAAGCCGTCAACACCATCGTACGTACGCCGCAGAAAGGCTCTTACTCCTTCCAGATCAAGTAAATCCACATAACGCATCCCTGGATGATCTGCCAACTCCTTCGGTGGAGTTCCACCAATATTTAAGTGATCCGCTGCTGTTTTGGCTAACTGAGATCTGGTCGCCATAGAAGATTATGATACACCACAATATATTTTTGTACAATGCTCTCATGAATCTAATTTCAGTCGAAAATAAACAGCCACCAAAGGGGGGCGTGCGCCACGGCGGGGGACTAAAGGCGGACGTTGGCGTCCGTCCGAACGGACATCGTCCGGGCGGGCAGGCGCGAAGATGACTTTCATAAAATCCAAGATGTCATACCATTTTGCATTTAAAACATAACTAATCGGTCATTCGTAACGGCATCATCTCGTACCGCGTAGCGTTTACTCAAGCCAAGAACTCCATATCGCCAGCGCGTCTGATTAAGAACGTTTTAAACGCGAAGTGGTATCAGCAGCACAAGTGATCGAGGAGGTCAGGAAGGACATGGGGTTGCCGGCTTTGTAAAGCACAACGAAATTATCTTTTGCAGTAGCCAATTATTGGCATGCTTGGCATAAACGCTTGCATGGCGACGGCATTATTCCCGATACTGTGATCATGACTACAGTACCCTTGGCAAAACTGCCGTTTCCCAAAGAATCCGATGCCTTCAGGGTTCTTCGGACTCTATAAATTGACTGAAGCCATACGCATAACGGCCATCAGAAGGAAGATGAAGGAACAGAGCCGGATGGCGTTGGCGGCTTGATAAATGATTTCGTATAGACGCCCCATTGGGGCGTCTCTACATTTCAAGTTCTGATCAATTGCATAAACTCCTCCCTCGTCCTCGCATCCCGCTTGAAATTTCCTCTGACATGACTGGTTATGGCTTTGGAATGCTGTTTCTGAACTCCGCGCATCATCATGCAGAAATGGCTGGCCTCTATGACGACACCCACTCCTTTCGGTTTCAGTATTTCGTTGAGCGTGTCGCAAATCTCCTGGCCGAGGCGCTCCTGCACCTGCAGACGTCTCGAGAAGACATCCACGATCCGCGGGATCTTGCTGAGGCCGATCACGGATTTGTCCGGGATGTAGCCGACGTGGACCTTGCCGACGATGGGCAGCAGGTGATGCTCGCACAGCGAATAACACTCGATGTCTTTTACGATGACCATACCGTCCGTGTCGGCCGGGAACAGTGCGCCGTTTACTATTTTTTTCAGGTCCATTTTATATCCCGAGGTCAAAAACCGGAACGATTCGTCACACCTGCGCGGCGTATTGCGCAGACCTTTGCGGTTCGGGTCTTCGCCGATCTTCTCGATAAGTTGTTTGTAGAGTTCCTGCATGGGAGGGAAGTATCAGGTATCGGGTATCAAGTATCAAGTATGAATGTTCGATACCACTTCGCGTTTAAAACGTTCTTAATCAGACGCGCTGGCGGTATGGAGTTCTTGGCTTGAGTAAACGCTACGCGGTACGAGATGATGCCGTTACGAATGACCGATTAGTTATGTTTTAAATGCAAAATGGTATGAGAATGATCAAATGTTGATGTTTGTCTTTTCGCACCGTTGATCCGTTACACTGGCCAAAAATTCTCCAAATGACCGATTCAGCGCAGGATGAAGGGCATCCTTTCCGGTCAATTCGATGAGCGGTTCCAATACGAAGCGACGCAGATGCAGCTTGAGGTGAGGGACGATCAACTTCAGATTGACAATTGACCCGCCTTCGTCAAAAGACTTCGGCGGGGCAGGCAATTGACCCTCCTTCGCTAAAGCTACGGAGGACATACAATTGACAATTTTTTTCCAGCTTTCCATGTCCGGAAGGATTAAATTATTGTAAAGAAGTAAGTCTAGATCGATTGTGCGGGGGCCATAGCGGTAGGGTGTTTTTTTGGCCAAGGAAATTTCTATGTTCTTTAATTCTTTTATCAGATCTTCGGGGGCGCGGTCAGTTTCAAATTTTGCCGCGGCATTCAAAAAATCCGGCTGGTTGGATATTTCCCGCGGAGCCGTCCGGTAAACCGATGAAAATTTTATTTCGGAGAATCGATCACGGAGAATTTGCGCCGCTTCAAGCAGGTTTTTTTCAGGTTCTATGTTTGAGCCGAGAGAAAGAAAAGCATGTGGCATGGGTGAAGTTTAGCTCCACTTTTGTTTTTTCAGATACAACAAAGAGGATCAATAATTTTGATAGGAGCGGCTCTCCGAGCCGCGTAACGCAGGTCGGAGACCTGCTCCTATTAAAAAAACTTAGGATCGGTGAATTTTTACTGCTGCGTAATTCATATCGGGATACGGTTTTTTCTTTACGGTAACGGTAACTCCGCCTTTCGGGGAAAATTTGGTTAAGATAGTTCCGGCGATTTCTTCGGCCAGGGCTTCGATGGTTTTGTGTTCTTTTGACGAAAAGTTTTTAACGATTTCAATTAAGAGATCGTAATCAATGCCGAATTTCAAGTCGCCGGTTGCGCCGGTTTTTTTTAGCGGCAGAAAAATCTCGACGGAAATTTTTATACGTTGCGGAACAGATCTTTCCTTTTCAGAGATACCGATGCGGGTCGCGGTATCGATGTCTTTGAGCAGTATGGAGTCCATATTTACATTGCAGAATCAAGCATTAATCTTTACCGGAGATGAATCCGAATTTTTCACCCCAAGCAACTCCAACCTTTGTACAAGCGGAGAAGAGGCCATTTTGTGGCAGAGCCATTTGGAAACGACGATGGCGGTGAAAAGGGAAATGAAAATGCCAAGCGAAAGCGTTATGGCGAACCCGCGGATAATGCTAGTGCCGATGGTGAACAAAATACCGCAGGTGATGAGAGTCGATGTGTTTCCGTCGCGGACCGACGGCCAGGCTTTCCTGAATCCCGTATCGATCGCCGTTTTGAAACTTTTGCCACGGCGAAGCTCCTCTTTTACGCGCTCAAAAGCCAGAACGTTGGCGTCCACGGCCATACCCATGCTCAGGATCATGCCGGCGATGCCAGCCAAAGTAAGCACCACATGTTCCCGGGTGACCAGGAAGAGAGGCAGTTTCATGGCGGCCAAAAGCAGGATCACGTAGAAAGCCAGGGCGACTGAAGCCAAAACGCCGAGTAACCGGTATATGGAAATCATGAACAGGCAGAGCACTATGAGGCCAGTACCCGCCGCAAAAATCGACTTGCTCAGCGCGTCGATGCCGAGAGTCGCTTCCACGGTCGTCTGGCCGGAAAGGTAGATCGGCGCAGGGATGGCACCGGTATTCAAGTCCTGGGCCAGGGCGCTCGCTTCCTGAAAATTGCGGCTGCCGGTGATGACCGCATTCCCGCCGATGATTTCGTTTTGGACGTTCGGAGCAGAAACCAGCTCTCCGCCGACGAAGATGGCGATCTGTTTGCCGATATTCCGTTTGGTGAGAATCTGGAAGATTTTTCCTCCCTCCTCATCGAACTGTATCTGGACCACCGGCAGGTTGGTATAAGGATCAGTGGTTACCGCGGCCGAGCGGAACCTCTGGCCGTTCAGGGTCGTATCCTGCCAGCCGGTCGGCTGAAGAGACAAAAAGATCCCGCGGATCATTATCTGATCGTCCGATTTGGCTATCTTTCCCTGTTCGACATCGTCCAGGAAATTCCTGGCACCGGCTTCATCGGTTTTCAGGCGAAGCAACGCATAGCTTACGGTCGGCTCGGCTACGGATGCGGCTTTGTCAGCCCGGATGATATGAAACCCGAACGGCGTTTCTACGATTTCGCTAAGCTCCCCCTGTTTCAGCGCGAAGGCGACGTCTTCGAAAGGTTTCACCATCATCCCGCGCCGTATCACACCCAGACTTCCGGCCTTGTCCCCGGAGGGGCCATCGGATTCGCTTAGCGCCAAGCTTTCAAACTTTTCGCCCGCAAGAAGCTTTTTTTTAAGTTCCTGCGCCCGGGTAAGGGCTTCTTCCCTCGTGCGTTTGACTGCCGGCTCGGAGCGCTGCGCGTCCTTGTACTGGACCAGAATATGGCTCAAGGTCATTTGTTCCGCGCCTTCGACCCGGCCGATGAGGTAAATAAGTCCCGAGGCGCCGGACCCGAATGAAATGGTTTGCTGGGTTCCGATCTGCATGGATGAAAGCGGCGAATTGAACTCCAATGGAACGGAATTCAAAGCGACGCCGGTTTTTGTTTCCAGAGTGGAACCGGGTTGTTTTTTACTGAGCTCGGCGTAGGCCTGGGCTGGGTCGGTAAGCGGCCGGGAAGTTTTCGTTTTCGGGCTCAGCACTTTTACCAGATAGATTCCCTTGACGTCCCGGACCTGGCTTTGGCCCTGCTCATCCTCGGCTACGCTTTGCAAAACCGTTTCGGTCTTGAGTACCGGATCTTCGGGCTTGAGCTTGCGCAGCGCTTCCAGGCCTTTTGGCAAGTCGCTCAGAAAAATCGGACGGGAGTCGAAAAACCACACGCCCAGCTGGTTGCTCATATCCTGGCCGATGACCTGCAGATTCCCGGTGCCTGTCGTGACGGCCGCATAGATGTTGTCGGCGCGCCGTCGCACCTTTTTTTCAAATTCCTCAGTGGAACCGGAATACTCCTCCTTAAATTCCAGTTGGATGGTTTTGCCGACGGTGGCTATGCACTTGTTCACATCGATTATCCCCGGACACTCCACCAGGAGATGTTTCTCATCGCCGAAATATGAGGGCGTTATGGTCGCCTCGCTTACGCCGAGCGAGTTGATCCTCCGTTCCAGCACCGTGCGGATGGCTTCGACGATCCTGACGTGCTGCTGCTCGATATTGCCAAGCTCGAACTGTTTGGCCAGGACGTCCTTCGAGTCCCCGCTTTTCTTCAGCAAATCTATTTCTTTGGCCAATTGCTCTTTCCGGGCTTTTATTTCATCTTCCGATACACGGAAATCCAGCTGGGTTCCGCCCGCCAGATCGAGGCCCAGCCGGACAGACGGCTTCAGGAAACCCGGAGCCCACGTCTTCACATTGTCGGGCAGGACGATTATCAGGCAGGCGACGGCGATCAGGACAGTGATCGCCGGCCAGAAACGCGGTTTTTTATCGGATGCCATATTAAGTTTAAGAAAAAACTAATTTACGGGGGTGAAAGAGACCTTTAGGCCGACGTTTACGTCATCGGCGAAAACCTCCGCAACTTTTTTGGAAGGTATGCCGCCGATTATCACTTTTTCACCCAGGACTTTGCCCTGGATTTTCAACTGAGAAACCAAAATGTCGCGCACAAAAATACCCATATTTTTCCCTTCGTTGTCTTTGAAAATCTTTTCCAGCTTTGCGCGGCCTTCCGGCGTGAAGAACAATTCCACTCCGATCTGGCCTGTGGAACTTTCGACAACCTCGATCCATTCCAGATCGATTCCTTCGATACCGGCCGGAGCGTATTCGGACAGCTCTTTCCCGGTTCCCGTTTTTTCCAGGCGGATATCAAAAGGAAACGGTTCCTCCAGAATCCGCCGTACTGTCTCAGCCGCTTTTTTGTCGGCTACTTTTACGGTCAGCTTGCCGCTGCCAAAGCCCGTGGGCACGGCCGTCACAAGGCTGTTTTTTACATCTGTCGCCGCCAGGCGGCGTATCATCATCCGTTCGGACGCCTGGATCAGCTTCATGGCCCGGGCGGGACTGCGGGTTTTCAGTCCCATTTCATAAACAATCTCGGATTTCGAGGAACAGGCGGCCAAAAGGAGAAGGAACCCGACAGCGATGATTTTTGGGAGTTTCATGCCGGGAAAGTCTAGCGGGAATAATTGAGAATTGAAAATTAATACAAGTTATCCTGAAGCTGACAGGAGACCTTAATCTGGATCATTCCGAAAATGTCGGGAGAAAATAAAGATACCATGAAAATGAAAATAATAATTTATGTTCAGCAGCGGCCTTTCAGGCCGCTGCTGGATTATTTTTTGTGACTCTCTTAAAAAACTCCCGACATTTTCGGATTGATCCCCTTATTCCTCAGCACTGTTCCCGCCCGGAGCATCTTGTCCGTCAGATCGATGCTTTCCAGAGTGCAATTTTCGTCGATGATGCAGCCTTCCAGCACGGAATCCAGTATCGTGGTTTTTCCGAAAACGATGCAATCCCTGAGAATGCTTTTTTCTATTTTCACATTCGGCCCGATCACGATGCTGCCCATGAGCTCCGTGCCGGCCAATATGGAGGAGCCCGGGTCGACTATCGCCCGTTCCCCGACGATTTCCCGGTGTATCGACATGTAGCTTTCGAAGCTGCCGATGTCGCGCCACCTGCCATCAAAAACATAACAATCGACTTTCAGGTCTCTTCGGAGGAATTCTTCGAATACCCCGCCGACATTGTCGGGGTGGCTTATGGCATGCTCTTTCAGTACGGTGAGGCAGCTTTTCGGCAGAAACCACCAGCCGGTGGAAACGAAGGTTGATTTCGGGTGGAGCGGTTTTTCCTCAAAAGAAACAACAGGCAGCGTCGGGCTTCCCGAAGCCGGTTCGCCGGCGATGATCGTGCCGAAGTTCTGCGCCAGCCCGGTTTCCCCGATGTCATGAGCGGCCAAAAGTGGCCGGTCGGTTCTGTGTTCCAGAAATTTTTCGATATTCAATTCACTGTAGTTGTCACCGGCCACGAGGAGCAGATCTTCATCGATGCCATTCGATTCCAGCCACATCGCGACGGCACCCAGTGCCCCGGGTTTTTGGTCCTCATGGCCGGCATCCTCGATATGGATTTCTATTTTTTCCCGCGGGACATCCTTGCGCCATTTCCTGAAATCCTCGGCAAAGACGGCATTGGTGCTGATAGTTATATCCATCCCGGCCGGGATTTGATCGATGATGTAACTGAGCAGCGGCTTGCCCGCAAGCGGCAAAAGCGGCTTGGCCCGTTTCTCGGTGAGCGGCCAGAGCCGGGTGGCGAAGCCGCCGGCGAGGATGAAGACATGCATTTGAGAATGCTAAAGGTTGAAATCGTAAAAATTGAAAATTGACAATTGACAATTGACAATTAAATTCGGATCACGAGTTTTGGAATTTGGAGCAGCTGATCGGTGACTCATTCGGAGATGGGCGGTAATTGTTAATTTTCAATTGTCAATTACTCTTTGTTGCAAGGCTAAAAGCCTCCATCTTTCACCATTATTACCGACCGGCCTTCTATTATTTCGCTGGAACCCGCGATTGCTCCGAGTACGCTGGGGAGCAGTAAATAAGTAATCCGGTGCTGGCGGCAAACACTCATCAGGTTGATCGTATGTTCCAGATTGGAGCACTGGACCAGGTGAGTTGGCCTCATCGTTTTTATCACTTCTTCCAGCTTGTTCAATTTGCCGGCAACCGGAATGCCCCCGAGTTCCCTATGCGGACTGCCCTGGCTGTCGAGAACCGCAACGGGCTTGAACGGCGAACGGCGTTCGTTGAGCAGTTTTATGAATCGCTCGGCCTCCCGGTTGGCGCCGACGACCAGCATCGGAAAAGCCGGAGGATTCCTCCTGAGCATCTGCCTTTGCCACTGGTCGAAAGCCAGATGCCAGACCACGGCAAAAAGGAAACTCAGGATTCCGGCATAGATCAGAAGAAGCCGGCTGAAAAATTTGTCATGCAGGAAATAGTAGGCGAGTGAGAAAAGCGCCAGCCCCAATACCGCCGCGAAAAGAATATGTGAAATATTCCGGGTGTCGCTCTGGACGCGGCTCAGTCTGAAGATGCCCAGCTGCAGCATCACCGCAAGCCAGAGCGGCGTTACGGTAAGTACGGTCTGGAGATACAGGCTGAGCGGAAAATCGGATGACAGGATGAAACCGACCCGCAGGAAATAGGCGATGGCATAAGCCGCGATAAAAAGCGCGGCATCGGTAGCGAGCCAACAAATGAGCAGCAGTGTGCGGCGCATAGAGAGAGCATAGCAAAGAAAGGTAAGGAAGGTCAGGAAAGTAAAGCAGGTAAGGAAGGTGACCTTCCTTACCTAAATTTTTGCTATCCAAACATACGGCAGTTTCGTCACGTCCCACGGGGCGGATTTGCCACGGACGTGTTTGCCGACTGCGACGGAATAACCGGCGTTGAAGACATAATTCGCCATGAAGTCATATTTCGCTTTCAGCGCCGGATTTTTTTCGGCGATACGCTTGAATTCCTTCTGTTGCAGGGCGAAATACGCGAAGGTTTCGGCAAAATCCTCGAAAGGATCGGACATCGCGTAACCGGAGACGAAATCTTTTTCGGTCGATCCCGGATGGATGATAGAGGGAGTTATCCAGCTGATCTGGTAAAAAGCGAGGCTCAAATCATTTCCGAAAATCGGTGTGTTGCCGTCATAAAAACCTGTCCGGCCGGAGTCCAAAGAGCCGCGAATTCCGCCGATGTCCACCACATGGCCGCATTCATGCACCAGCAGAGCGGCGAATTCGGCGTCCGGGACATTGCCGCTCAAAATGATCACCGATTCGCCGCCCAGCCCGCGGCTGCCGGATTTGTCATATGTCACATAGAAACTCTGGAGCGAGTCGCGGCATTTGCCTGGCAGCGCCCGCAGGACCCGGTCCGCTATCTGCCGGTGTTTCGGCAGGATGTCGCTTTGGTCCACGACTTCCAGCAGAGGCTTGGCCGCCGGCTTGACCGAAACTTTTTTCTTCACCGCAGAGTTCACGGTTTTATCGGCAGCAGTATGAAATACGCTCTCAAAACCGCTTGATCCCAGGCCAAAGAATGGTATGCTTGGCGCGTTAAATTCGATCCCGGACAAAAGTACTGCGGCCAAGACCGCAGCGGCCAGCGTCAGTCTTTTTGAGCCCTTTGGAGGTTTGAGGGAAAACATTTAAATCAGGAAAGTAACAATTTATAATATATAATCATTAATATGTCAAGTGATACGGCAGTTTCAGCCCAACCCGGGCAGTCACATACGCTGAAAATAGAAAAGCTCGCGCACGGTGGCGCCGGGTTCGCGCAGATAGGGGGTGTTCCGGTATTTATCCCCGGCACTCTTCCGGGGCAGAAAGTTTCGGCTGTTATCACCAAGAAAAAGGAAAACTTTTATGAGGCGAAACTGGAAAAGGTTTTGATGCGTTCGAAGGACGAGATAAAACCGCGGTGCATCCATGTGGGCGAGTGCGGAGGATGCGTATTGCAACATCTCTCATATAACAAACAGGTGAAGTACAAAGAAGACATAGTCCGCGAGACACTGGAACACCTGACGCCGGTCGACGCCGCCGTCAGGAAAAAACTGGAAGGACGAATTTTGAAGATCATTCCGAGTCCGCAGGTTTTTTATTACCGGAACAAACTGGAGCTCACCTTCGGTTACGGCGAAATGCGCAGCGAGGTGCAACAGGCGAAGATTCCCGGAGGCAAGCCGCACCGGATTTATTTCGATGAAAATCCCGGCATCGGTTTTCACCAGCCGGGCCAGTGGGCGACCATACTCCCGATCAGCGAATGTCATTTGTACGATGAGCAACTGAGCAGCCTGGTAAGCGACGTAAAGCGTTTCATGAAGGAAAACAGCCTGACCGTTCACAATCCGAAAACCCACCGGGGGATGCTGAGGAATCTGATTTTGCGGCGGGGGATCCATACCGAAGAGCAAATGATCTGTTTCGTGGTGCAGGCCAGGAAAAAAGAGCTGGAACCTCTCTTCCAGAAGTTCCTGAAATTTGCCGGCCGGCCGCACCTGAAATCGCTTTTAGTCGTCGAGCATTTCGGGCTGAACGACAAACCCGAGGCGCCGAAAATTCACGCGCTGGTCGGGGAGACATGGATAAGCGAGAGGCTTTTCGACCTGACATTCCAGATCTCGCCGTTTTCATTTTTCCAGACCAATACTTTGGCGACCGAGAAGCTCTACAGCGCCATACTGGCCGCCGCGGATCTCTCGCCGAAGGATACCTTGCTCGATGTTTATTGCGGCATGGGCACCATCGGGCAGTATCTTTCCCGTTTTTGCGAGAAGGTGGTGGGGATAGAGTCCCATCCGTCGGCCGTCGAAGACGCTCTCCGGAGTGCTGGCCGGAACCGGATCTCGAACATCAGTTTTTACAAGGGCAAGGCCGAACAGGTGCTGAACCAACAGCTCCGGGCCGGCGGCAAATACAAGTTCAATGTCATAATCGTGGACCCGCCCAGAGTAGGGCTGCATCCCCAGGCCTTGAGCGCGGTCATCACCCACCGGCCGGAAAAAATAATTTATGTTTCCTGCAACCCGGCCACATTCGCCAGGGATTTGGGCGAATTCCTGAAAAACGGTTACGATCTCCGGACGGTGCAGCCGGTCGATATGTTTCCGCACACGGCGCACATCGAATTGGTGGCGTTGTTGCAAAGAAAGTAAGGAAGAGGGCAGAAAAGCCTGCACTTGGCTTTTGCTGGTTTGATCCATTCAAGCCCAGGTGCGAACGCATGGGCTTAAAGCCGGGCGGGAACCCCCGGCCTGGAACACGTAAATTATTTTTTTAAAAAAGTTGTGATATTAATTTTAAAAAAATATTTCATTCTCTCCAGGCCAGGTGTTCTCACCTGGCACTGGCCGGGCGTTCCCGCCCGACCAGAAAATTCGATAAACCCAGCCTTACCTTTCTGCCTTAGGTAACCTCTGATACCATTTTGCATTTAAAACATAACTAATCGGTCATTCGTAACGGCATCATCTCGTACCGCGTAGCGTTTACTCAAGCCAAGAACTCCATACCGCCAGCGCGTCTGATTAAGAACGTTTTAAACGCGAAGTGGTATGAACAATGTTAAAACAAACGATCAGCAGCAGGCCTCCGTGCCTGCGGAGTCCGAGGAATTGGCTACAGGCATATTGCCGCGCCCACGGAGGGGCGCTAAAGATGTATGACAATATAGTGTGGCGATATGAATCGATCAGTTTTTCAGGGCTTCCTTAGCTCAAGAATGCCGCCCACTCCTTAAGTGATTTTATCGACCCCGCCAGTTTCTCGGTCCAGCGCGAGATGCGGTCGGTCTGGCCGTAAGGTTCGTTTACGATCACCAATGGCGGCAGGAGCGATTTTCCATGGTGGTTGGTGATAAATTTGATCAGGTGCTCGGTGGCCCGGGCGGTAAACCGGTATCTGTCATCACCCAGGCTCGCTACGGCGCAGGGTTTCCCTTTCAGATCCGCAGCGGGAACCACTTCACTCAGGAGAGTATCCATATGCGGATTGAGCTGTCCCTCCACGCCGTTTGCATTCCAGGTACCGGAGCCGAGAAGCAAAATGTCGGCCCGTTCAAAATCACCCGCCAGAGCCCGTTCGGCGCGGATGCATTCCACTTTCAGGTCGGGCAGAAGCCTGTTCAGCGTGGCGGATATTTCACTGATGACGAATTCGGTGTGGCCGCTGGTCGAAGCATAGATCGCGACGAGGGTGGGCATAAGCTACAGGATAAATATACATCATACCATTTTGCATTTAAAACATAACTAATCGGTCATTCGTAACGGCATCATCTCGTACCGCGTAGCGTTTACTCAAGCAAAGAACTCCATACCGCCAGCGCGTCTGATTAAGAACGTTTTAAACGCGAAGTGGTATCATATGTATGGGCGAATATAAGGAACCACTGAGAAATTGTTAAATTGCTAAATTGTTTGCATGCAACAACCTAGAATTCCCTCAATTTCTCTTCCGACACGACCTGGTCAAACCTCCGGCCGGAGATGAGGAGAGTCGGGATTTTTATCGTCCGGACTTCATTCTCGACGATGGCTTGTTCTTTCTTGATTTGCGCGAGGGTAACGGGCGAATCGGCTTTTTCGGCTACCAACAAAATCTGTGAATCCGTGAAACCGATTTCTTTCAGCAGTACTTTCAGCTGATCTTCGGCTTCCGCGGAAGAAAAACCGATATTGAATTTTGTTTGCAGGTCGATGCCCGTCGCCGGATCCGCGAAAATCTTTTTGATGAGCTGCCAATCCGCGGGAAGAGGTGAAGTTCCATTCGCGGGCTGCATGTTTTTTGCAGCCTCGATATAACGCGCCATCAGAAGCGAATTTGGGAATTTGTAATCATTCTCGACCGGTATCGGGTACAGGAGGTAGCTCAGGTTATACCGCTCGGTAATGCCGGATCGTTCCAGATTGCCGGTAAGTTTTTTGCAGAAGCGGCAGCCGGGGTCGATTATTTCTATGGCAACGGGTTTTTTGGGATCAAACGGCCGATAATATGATGCCTCCGGAGCCAGATATTTCTCCGCTTCCCAGGACTTAAGCCGGTCCGGTACGCGTATGACAGCTTCATATACACGGGTAAAAGGTCCGGCAGCCCAGGTACCGAGCTGGCCGGTTTTTACCGCGGAAACGAAAGAGATCTGCGTCTGATTTACCCCGCAGGCATCGCCGGATAAAGTGCAAGACTCCACGTTCCCGGGATTACAGGTGCCGTAAACATAAAGGTACAACCCGCTGGATGCGACATAAAGCAGGCTCCATACGCTCAAAACGACGAATATGGTCGAAAAAACCTCCATCCACCGGTCCACGAAGCCTGCGGCGGCCGGCGAATAACGGAAAAGCTTTCCGACGATCTTGCCTTTCAGTTCCTCGCTGAAATCGATATCGCATGGCCTGAAGCTGATCCGCCGAATCACGCAATGCCAGGCTTTGGCGGCAAACGGCCTGAAAGTAGCCGAAAAAATTGCCAGAACGGCGAAGACGATGAAGGCGGCAATACAAAACATATTGCTAAATGGTTAAATTGCTAAATTGTTTGCATGCATAGCTCGAATTTTTCAGCAATTTAACCATTTAGCAATTACTTAGAAAGTTTTAAGAATCGATTCCAAAACAGAAGTACATCGATCGATATCTTCCATCGTGTTGTGAAGACCAAGAGAGAAGCGGATAAGCGGGGGATACTTCATAACGTGTTGCAGGTAATGATGGCAGCAAAAATGGCCGCTGCGGCACATTATTTTTTGTTCGCTCAGAAGTATGGACAGCTTGTGGCCGTCGATCCCTTCGACATAAAAACTGATCACCGGACTCACTTCACCATTGACCACTTTCACCCGGGGCAAAGATCGCAGCTTCTCCATGAGCCGCGCTGAAAGCGCCGACTCATATTCCCCCGGCTTTTTTCCGAAGGGCTTCACCATCATCAGCCAGTCGATCGCGGCATTGAGTCCCACGATGCCAGCCCAGTTCTGGAGCCCGGGTTCCAGTATCGAATGTTCATCCACGATGCCGTCGAGCAGCGTGAAAGAGTCGTCATGCACGTCTTTGACAGTACCGCCGCCGATGAAAAACGGGATGAGCCGGCGGAGCAAAGTGCGTTTGATGATTATGAATCCGATACTGGGTCCGTACATCTTGTGACCCGAACCGAACGCCGCGTCAAAATCGATGTCCTTCAGTCCTTCGGGATCGTGGCCGAAATGCTGTGCGCTGTCGAGCAGCAGCAATCCCGAACCACAGCGTACTTCAGCCGCGATTTCGCGGGCGTTCGGCAGGCCGCGTCCGTCGATATTTGAAAACGTGGAGACGATGACGATAGAATCCTTCAGATCGGTTTTTTCGGTGAGCAGCCGTCCGTCAGTGCCCCGTTTGAGTATCAGGCGGGGCTTACCGGCATCCCGGCTCCAGATGATGCTCGGAAGAAACACCGAATTGTGCTCCGTCTCGCCGGTCACGATGGATTTCAAATCCCCGGGCGGCAGCTGCCCCAGCACCAGGTTTATCCCGTATGTGGTATTGAGAGTGAAAGCGACGGCGTACTCTTTCTCCGTCTTGCCGGCCAGGCGCAGGATTTTTTTCCTGGCGGAGTCCACGGCCTCATCGACGCGTTTTCCCCAGGCGTGCTTCACCCGTCCGCCGCAGGCGTTGTAGAAATTGTAGTAATCGAGCTCGGCGTCCATTACCGGCTTCGGCCGGAGGGACTGGCAGGCGGTATCCAGATAGCAATCCTCAGCGTCAACATGGGCGAATCCGTCAGGGCGGACACCCTGCGCCGCACCGGTTTTTCCAACATTAATCGAAAAAATTCCCATCAGAGGAAGCTTACACGGGTTTGAGGGGGGATGCATCAAAGTAGCTCTGAAAAACTGATCGATTCATATCGCCACACCATATTGTCATACATCTTTAGCGCCCCTCCGTGGGCGCGGCACTATGCCTGTAGCCAATTCCTCGGACTCCGCAGGCACGGAGGCCTGCTGCTGATCGTTTGTTTTAACATTGTTCAGATGTCCCCTTAATTATTATGCGATCCAAAAACACTTCTCTATTTTTTTCAACAGGGAGTTTCCCCGCGGGCATTTACCGGTATTCCGGAGTGATATGCTGGTGGCCGATACCCGGGAGTTTTTTGAGAAGCGAAATCAGTCGTTCATCTTCATTTTTTTCGCTCAGTAATTATGGCATCGAACAAACAGGATTCCGAGACTGGCGCGTCAGTCAGGACTTTCGGCTACCGGGTCAGCCCGCTCCTCGCTTTTATACTGATTACCGGCGGCGTGCTGGTCGGCTATGCCGCGGGCATTATGCAGATGTCGAAAATACTGGATATCGATATTTTGAAACCAAACAAGATCAAACAGCTGGACAATCCCATATCGCTTACTCAGGAAGCCGCGACTGTACCGCCGACCATGGGCATAGGCCCTTCAGTCGGGGAAGTAGACGCTCCCATAACAGTGGTGGAATTCACCGATTATCAATGTTCACTATGTACCCGGTTTTATACGGATAGTTATGCCAGGATTTATAAAAATTACATCAAACCCGGAAAAGTGAAATTTGAAATACGCAATTATCCTCTGTCCACGATTCATCCGGCGGCGCAGATCGGATCGGAAGCCGCTCTTTGCGCTTTCCGCCAGGACAAGTTCTGGCCGATGTATGAAAAGCTTCTCGGCGACACCGCCTGGAGCGAGGCCGAAGACCCGGTACCGGCGCTGAAAAAATTCGCCCGGACACTCAAGCTCGAGACCGACGCCTTCGGCCGGTGTCTGGATCTCCATGAAACGCAGGCGGATCTGCAAAAAGACATGGAAGAAGCTCTCCGGGCGGGAATAAACGGCTCGCCGACTTTCTGGATTTTCGGCCCGGATAAACAGGTGCAGCAGATAAACGGCGCTTATCCTTACGCCGTTTTCGAGCGGACTTTTGAAGAGTTTTTGAAAACCGAATCTTTGTAACAATTTCCCCTGGAAAAAATGAGCAGCTTTTCATTCCTGAAAAAAACCAGAATAGGTTTCTCTCTCGTGGAGATGGGCGTGGTTGTCGGAGTGGGAGCTGTAGCCGCCGGGATAGCCGTGCCGGTTTTTATGAATTACCGGTACTCAAGCGATTTGCATGTCGCGGTCGCCAACATCACGCAGGGCATCGGCGAAGCGAAGATACTGGCTCAAAGCAGCAAAAATGACTCCGCATGGGGCTTCAGCGTCACAAACGGAGTCGTGTTTCAGGGAGAAAGCTATGCCACCCGTCAAGCTGGCAGCGATGAGTTCTTTCCGGTTCCTCCCACAGTCGCAGCCAGCGGTCTGCTCGAGCTTTTCTTCACCAAAATGGACGGAACAGTCAGCCGTACGGGGGTGATCCTGCTCATGGCGAAGAACGGAAACAAGATCGCCATAACCATCGACAATTTCGGCATTGCCACGGCCGGGGAAGCAACCAGCTCGGCCATTGCCATGGCGGGCAGCGATTATTCAAGCGTCGCCTCCGCTGGCGGCGGCGATTCTTCGGCGCAGTCCGGTTTGTCTGTTTCCAGTACGAGTGCCGGTGGCGGCGATGGGTCGGAGGGGGCCGGCTCATCCTTAACCGGCTCGGTTGAAAGCAGCGGGGGCAGCGCCGGCGTTTCCTCTTCGGCGAGTACCGGGACGGGCGGCAGCGAGCCGGCTTCGGCTGGATCTTCGGAAGCAGTCGCCAGCAGTTCATCTGCTGCCAATCCGCCACCACCTCCGCCTCCCCCTCCTCCGCCGGAGAGCAGCTCGGTGGCCTCACTCACAGGTTCGGGGTCGACCGGCAGTTTGGCTTCGAGCGCTTTTTCCAGCTCGAGCAGTTCGGTGGAGCCGCCGATAGTCTGGGTCAGCTCGAACGTGGGTGTTTTGCTTCTGGATCCCGCAATGGAAGGATCGCTCAATATTTCCGGCAACGGAAACGTACTGAATATTTCGAATAACCAGGGAGTCGTGGCGGTAAATTCCAACCATGCAAAAGCCGCAAAATTAAGCGGCAACGGCGATGCGACCGCATACGAATTCCGGATAACGGGAGTGCCGGGGACTTACGCGAGCGGCAACGGCGAATTTGTCGGCACTATCACGAGCGGAGCGGCGCCGACGCCCGATCCGCTTCTGAGCGTAGTCACTCCCACTCCGCCGACGCAAACCTATTCGGCGGTAAATATTTCCGGCGGTACGCAGGCCACCATCAATCCGGGGACATACGTCGGCGGGATTACAGTTTCAAGCAATGCCAAATTGACGATGAATCCGGGTATTTACTATCTGCAGGGCGGGGGACTCAAAATTTCGAGCAACGCCACGGTCACCGGAAACGGCGTGATGATCTACAACGCGCCGGATGCCGCGAGCGATACGATTACGATCTCGGGCAACGGCAACGTGACGCTGACGGCCATGACCTCGGGCATATATGCGGGAATGGCGGTTTTTCAAAGGCGCCCTTCCCCCGTGCCGCTGCTGATTTCCGGCAACGGCGTCCTGAACGTCAACGGCATCGTGTACCTGCCGGGCGCGCCTCTCACGGTCACCGGAAACGGAGATCTGCTGGGAGTTTTCGTCAACCTGCAATGCGTGGCCAACTCGCGGTTTATCTTTAGGAGCATGAGCTTCACCGGCAACGGTGAGTTCAATGTGCAGTAGATCGGGTTTCCCTGACACTTTTTAGATTCACGATCGACACCGCGTCATAGAGAAATTGGCTGATCAGATCATCATCCACACACCGCAACCCTGTATCATACCACTTCGCGTTTAAAACGTTCTTAATCAGACGCGCTGGCGGTATGGAGTTCTTGGCTTGAGTAAACGCTACGCGGTACGAGATGATGCCGTTACGAATGACCGATTAGTTATGTTTTAAATGCAAAATGGTATAACCATCCGCATCATGCGAGCTACGATTCCCGCTTCACAACGGGCATACTGGTCACCGAGAAATTGTTTCCCGTCTGGAGAGAGCAAAACTGTCCATGTTGAATATTGAGTTTATGGCTAACCATAGCGGTCTATTGACCATAGCCAGTGATGGCAGGAAGCATTCGCAAAAATTCGAACAGATTTTAGCACCTCCGACGACTGGCCGTTTCGGGCAATTTCAAGGTGTTCTATGGCGGTGTCCAGTGCTCATCGCTTATTAAAGCGCTTAAAATATTTGTCAATTTCATCCCTCAACTCAATGCCGACTCTCTCAAAACAATTGAGCAAATCCTTGTAGGTATTTTTACCACCAAGGAAATCCCAAAACTCGTCTGCTACTTTAAGCTCATTTTCCAAATCTAACATTCCTCGCATAGTCCAGCGGGTATATGGCTCTGGTTCATAAGGATTGTATGGAATCGCTATAAAGGTATTTATCTCCGCGTTCGGTTTGTTTGCCAAAACAACCGCAACCCATTCAAGTAGCGTGCGCTTGAACTCCTTAAAACCACCAGCGTTTGGTTTTGCTGTTTTGATATCAAACAAGAAATATGCACCGTCTTTTGATTCAAACATTAAACCCTACTCTGGTTTTTATCGACGGCCTCTTCAATCGCAGATTTTAGTGTTATATCCATTACAAATGATAATCCCGACTCAACACATTTTTCCGCAGTATATAATTCATTGTCATTTAATTTTCTGCCAATTCGCTTGATAGCGTCATTTTGCAAATCACCAATTGTTATCGGATAGATTACCTTCATATTTTCTTGAGTTTCCATATTTTTATTTTTTGATTATTCTTTCAAAACCAGAATTATACTCGACTAATTTTTCCCAATTGATTTTTCCATTATCACAAAACTTCTGCGAAAACTCCATAGTTAGCTTATTTATTATTTGGGCATAATTTTCCGCAAATTCTCCATTTTTCTCTTTTGCTTTGTAACCAATCGGTTCTATAATATCTATATACAATTTTTCATTTCCAGAGATAAGTTCCCAAAATCGCTGACCGCATAATTTTAGATAGGCGCCTTTATTCGGCAT
>Ga0155828_116_pt3 | contig 19964 bp, 11 predicted proteins | sample RifCSPlowO2_01_FD_107482 | JGI IMG/M metagenome (GOLD analysis project Ga0155828, IMG submission 107482) | Candidatus Peribacteria bacterium RIFCSPLOWO2_01_FULL_51_18
TCTTCCGCCCAGTGTCCCGCCACACTCGACAACGTCGCCTCCATCAATCAGGGACAAACTCCCATACTTGAGACCAACCACGTCCAAACCGAAATCGTTTGTCCGGCCGGTGAATTTTTGTTTTCAAAAGCGGGACCGCCGACAGTTTCGCCCGGTGGAATCATCACTTACGGTTTGAGAGTCCAGAATATCGGCCAGACGACCCAAATGAGCACGGGGGTCATCGACGCCATTCCGTCCGGGCTGACATTCATATCGGGGAGCTCATCTGCGGGCTGCCAGGTTCAGTCCGTGTATGTAGCCTGCCAGCAGGAAAGTTACACACCAGCTCAGATACGAACTTATGTGCTGGCTTTCCAGGTGGACAGCTCCAGGCAATGCGATTCAATCATCGACAACGTGGCTCAACTGGTGCAGCAGTCCATCCTCGGCGATGATTCCAATCACGTGACTACCCGGGTGATTTGTCCCGCGCCCACGGCGGATCTTTCGATTATCAAAACCGGACCGGCTACGGTTACCCGCGGAGGCACGGTGACCTACAGTCTGCTCGTATCAAACGCCGGCCCGGCTACCGCCACAAACGTAGTCATCAAAGACGAGTTTGAATCCGGCCCGCCGTCAAATCTGGTATTTCTGCAAAGCAGCGGCGCAAATTGCGCGCTGGACTCAAACGGTCACGCAGTAAATTGCGCGCTCGGCAGTGTTGTACCCGGACAGCCTGTTACGGTCAATCTGACATTCCAGGTTCCGGCCGCGGTCAGCTGCGTCCCGGTCACGACTCATGACAATGCCCGGGTAGATAGCGGCCTCGCCGATCCCGACTCGTCCGATAATTACAGTTACTTTCAGACGGTTCTGACCTGTCCGGTGATAAACGAGGCCGACGTTTCCGTGGTTAAGACGGGGCCTGTGAATATTTTGGAGGGTCAAAATATGAATTACATCATCGGCGTGAAAAACAACGGCCCGGTTCAGGCGGATAACGTGTCAATCGCCGATTCTTTCCCCGCAGGACTCGAGTTCGTTTCCGTTGAAGGTGCGGTATGTATCCAGAATGCAAATAATATCACGTGCAGTTTGGGGAGCCTTGCTCCCGACCAGATGAAGACAATAATCGCATATTTCAGAGTACTTTCGACCAACGCCTGTTATCCGAGAGACATCCAAAATACGGTTACGGTTGAGACATCGTCGCCGGATCCTTATCTGACCAATAACTACAGCAATTTTGTCACTCATGTCCGCTGCCCGGCGAAAGCCTACGCCGATCTCTCGATCACCAAGACCGGACCAGCCACGGTCATCAGGGGACAGACGATTACCTATTCGATCATCGCCGCCAACCTGGGGCCTGACACGGCAACCGGTATCGTCATAACCGATCCTGTCCCCGCCGGGCTGCAGTTTGTTTCCGTGTCCGGCGCAGATTGCAACCAGACAGGCAATCAGCTGGTTTGCAACGTAACCTCGCTTTCGTCCGGACAAACGACGCCGATAATCAGCGCGACTTTTTTGGCGCCCCAGGTTTCGTATTGCCAGCAACAGTCGGTGCAAAATACAGCCACAGTTGCAAGCCCGATCAACGATCCACAGCTTAACAACAACCAGGGTAGCGCGGTGACATTGATAGATTGCCCGCAAAACATCACCGCCGATGTTTCCGTCGCCAAGACCGGGCCCGAGACGGCCGTCCGCGGCCAGACCGTGACTTACAATCTTGTGGTGACGAATTCAGGCCCGGCCACCGCTACGGGCATCAAAGTTACGGATTATCCTCCCAGTGACTTCGTGGCCGTGGAAACGCCTTCAAATTGCACTCCGCCCTCCGTGAACAACGGTTCTGTCACTTGCAATGTCGGCTCACTCGCGCCCGGTTCTTCGGTGAGTTTACCGATCACATTCGGCATACTTCCGGTGACCGGAGGCTGCCAGACTTCGACTGTCCAAAACACCGCTGTCGTAGAGAGCTCTACGATTGATCCGGCGCCGGGCAATAATTCCAGTTCGATGTTTACCCAGGTCGCCTGTCCGGCGAAGACATCGGATCTCAGTGTCGTGAAAACAGGACCGCAGTCGGTTTCTGGCAACGGCCAGGTCACTTATCAAATCGCAGTTCGAAACCTCGGTCCGGATATTTCGACCAACACTATGCTTGTCGATACCGTTCCGGCAGGTCTGACCTTCGTGTCCGCCTCGGGAGCCGATTGCTCCGTTTCCGGTTCGGGAGCGGGGCTCAACTGTCCTCTGGGCACGATAGCGCCGGGGACAACCGTAAATTTATCGCTTGATTTCAGGCTTGCTTCGGGGCAAAGCTGCGCGCCGCGGACGATCATAAACACGGCTCATATCGTCGGTGACAATATCGATCCCGTGCCCGCAAATTCCGTGAGCCAGGTTTCCACGAACATCACCTGCCCCGTCGAAAATGCCGATCTGGGCGTGACTCTCACGGGACCAGCTTCCGCGGTTTGCGGCCAGACCCTGGCTTACATCGTTACGGCGAACAACGCCGGGCCGTCCGCCGCCCAGAATTCCGGAGTCCGCTTCCCCATACCCGCAAACCTGACGTATCAGTCTGCCACCGGCGCGAGTTGCTCCGTTTACGGCTCGGAAGTCGATTGTATTTTCGGGTCGATGAATGCCGGCCAGACGATCCCGATAACGCTCAATGTTCAAACACCTGCCAGCGCGCTTACCGTTCAGGCCTTGGCGATGGTTGCCAGTAGCACCAACGATCCAAATCCGTCGAATAACACAAGCCAGACCATAACGACAAACGTAACCTGCGGCCAAGCCGTCAACATCACGCTCTTCAAATCGGATAACCGGACCACGGTCAACGTGAATGAGACGCTGCGATATTCGATCGTGATAACAAATAACGGCAGCGCCGGGCTGACCAATCTGACCGTGAACGACCCGGTGCCAAACGGAGTGAACATCACATCAGTTTCGGACGGAGGTACGGTAAATGGCCAGACTGTCACCTGGAACAGTATTTCCGTGGGTGCCGTTTCCAGCCGGGCGCTCTATATAGACGGAACCGTCAGATCGGACGTTCCGGATGGGACCATCCTGACCAACACGGTTTATGTGAACAATATTTCGGCGAGTGACCAGACGACGGTGAGATCTACGGTCAATCCTCCATATAATCCTCCATATAATCCGCGTTATACGCCCCCTTATTATCCGCCGTATTACTACTCCAGTTCGCCTCCGCCGGTGTATTACCAGCCGACGACACCCGTCAATCCAGTGGTTTACTATTCCATGCCCAAGACCGGCACGGAGGGACAGGACTATTATGCGAACCCCGATGCGACTCTGGAAAGCGTGAAGAAAAAACCGGAAGAAGACGAGTCTCCATACGCCGCGGTTTTCTATGCCACTGTCGTGACGATGTTCGCCTTCGGCTCGGCGGCGGCAAGCAAGATGATTGCGGGGATGATCTGAAAGTATTGTTCAAATGGCCAGCGGTTTCGGTATTTGCAATATATTAAAAATATGTTACAATATCTAAAACAAACAGAAATATGTATCCGGGTACAGATTCATGTCACAGAAAATACGGTCGTTTTGAATTATCAGCGGCGGTTATTTTCGCCTTGCTCGCCATCGTACTGGGCGTATTTCTGTTCAATCTGGCGGTGACATCCAGAGCTCTGGCCAGTAGGCCGAGAAAAACACCCGTACCGTCTGCGGCGGCAGTCGCCCGTCTGACTGAAAATTCATACAGGAGGGCCAGAACAGACCTGAAAGCAGCGATAGAACAGAGGACTAAACTTCTTTCAAATTCCGTGATTATTCATTTTGTTTCCGTGGAAGGGGAGCTTGGTACATTACAGTTGTTGCTGAAAGACAATCCCGGTTGGGTGGTTTTTGAGGTGGATGACTCCGGAAAAGGACAGGCCAAAGTAAGCGCTGAGCGTATCAGGCAGCAGCTCATCGCCCATCCTGCCGCGAATATCCCGGAACCGCAGTCATGCGATCTGCTGACCACCTGGATAGACGCAGAGAACGTGACCCGGGCGCAGACGGAGTGTATTTCCAAAGACGGGTATGAATATGATTTTGAAAAGCTGGTAGCTTTAGCCAAAGCGGCGCTGGAGGCAGGGACATCGGAGCTGATCTTTGAGCTGAAAAAGGTCCCGGCCCGGATAGTCGACAAAGAAGGCTCAAGCGAATTCAGTCTGCTCGCCACCGGCAGATCAAATTTCAAGGGCTCGGGAGCCGGCCGGAAAGCCAATGTACGAAAAGGGCTCAATGAAAAGCTGAACAATGTTTATATTCCGGCCGGCGCCGTATTTTCCTTCAATTCCATTCTCGGAAAATCGGTCAGCATCAGAACCGGCTGGCAGATGGCGCTCACTATATTCGAGGGCGGTGACCTGCGGCCGGCTCCCGGCGGCGGGATCTGCCAGGTCTCGACCACGCTGTACCGCGGCATACTGGCGGCCGGATTCCCGATCCTGGCTCAGAAAAACCACAGTCTTTATGTTTCCTATTATGAAAAATACGGCGTCGGCCAGGATGCGACTATTTTCCCGGGGACGCAGGATCTGGTTTTCCAGAATGACAGCGGCGGTCCGCTTTTGATCCAGGCCTATAACGAAGGCGATGAGGCTTTCGTAAATATTTACGGCCAGGACGACGGCCGGCATGTGACGATCTCGGGACCCTATTTTTCAAAGAGCGCGCCGAAGGATTTACTGTCCGACGACCGGAAAGTGCGCGCAAACGAGATCGCCTGGGTCCGAGAATCGGCGAAAGCCGGCGCCGAGCCGAAGAGAGAAGTTTTCCTTGCGCGTTACAAAGCGATCCCCAAGTCTCTGCCGGACCGGTGGGAGGCCAAAGTGGTGCATGTTCGCGGCTCCGACCAGGTGGCATCGGTGGAGAAGTTAAGCCATAGGTAACCTCACGATGATTTTTGTTCCCACCCCCTCCCGGCTTTCGGCGATCACTCTTCCGCCAGCGCGTTCCACGATCCCCCGGACGATATAAAGCCCCAGTCCGTTGCCGTCGGCCTTGTACCGCGTGGCGTTTGAACCTCTGGTAAATTCATTGAAAATCCGGTGCAGGTCTTTTTTCGGTATGCCGCAGCCCTGGTCCTCGATCTCAAACTGGGCATACCTGCCATGTCTGCCGGACATGACCGTTATCTCGCTTCCCTCAGGGGAAAAATCGATTGCATTGGTGATGAGCTCCTGGGCAACGCCGGCTATCAGCTTCGGATCGAGTTCCATTTTAATGCTGTCGGTGAATTCCACATTGATCTTTTGTTTCCGGGAAGTCAGTCGCTTTTTCATGTCACGGGCGACGTCGCGCAATACCGCGCCGAGTGAGGCGGATTCCGGCCGGTAGTCGATATTCCCGCTATGAACCAGGTCGGCTTCTTTCAGCGTTTTCAAGATTTTTGTCAGTCGTTTGACGCCTTCCTGGATATTGCCGATGGTACGCTGCAGGAATTCCTGACCCTGCTCTTCCAGTTCCTCGATCGACCAGTTGATGATGGTCAGCGGGCCGCCCAGCTGGTGGAAGGCCAGGCGCATCAGGCCAGATCTCTCGATATCCATGCGTTCCATGGTTTCCAGCCGGCGTTTCCACAAGAAAAGCAGCGTGGAACCGCCGATGGATATTCCGGCCAGGATCATGAGCAGCAGCACCACCGGGGAAAACGCGCTCCGGCTCAAAGTGGTGAATTCGGAGGCATCCATGTCGATGCCCAAAACCGCCACGGTCTGCCCGGCGGGATTGTGGATTGGCGCGTAGCCGGAGATAGTCCAGCCCCACTGGTCTTTGACTATGTCTTCATCGGTCGTCGGATGCAAAAATGCTTCTGCCTTAAGCGCCGGTATGTCTTCGATGTCATAGAGGTCTCCCGGCAAAGAAGCCTCCTCATCCGAATCGACCGTTCCGTTTTTGTTTTTATCCAACTCATCTTTTGTCAGCGCCAGGTCCGCATCCGCCAGGAACATCAGTTTATCCGGATTGTCCGTTTGTCGCATGATGTAGGCGTACTTGATATTCGTCACCTCTTCCCTGAGCCTTTGAAGTTTTCTGATGGAATCCTTCAATGCAGCCGAATCCATATCGGATTCATCAGTTTTGATTTTCATCAGCGTGTCGGCGTCGAACTGGATCGCGGCGGCGGTCGCGGTGGACCGCAGCTTGTCTTTTAGCTGGGCCTCGACTATCCGCTGGCCGTGGAAAAAGAAGAAGAACCCGGCGGAAGCGATGGCGATGACTATCACGCCGGTCAATGCGAAAACAGGCCAAAGCTGCCTGAAATCCTCCCGGTTAAAAAAATAACGGTTTGGCATTTTGTATTCGTGAAATTATAGCATAAATATTTGAAATATGCTAGAATATGAAGATTCAAAAACAAAAAAATATGGCTCAAAAAAAACCGGCGTTTGTTAGAAAAGCGGGTCCGCCTGACACGCGGAAAAATCTTCGCGTTTCAATCCTGATTTTTGTAGTGCTGGGCTCGGTGCTGGTGGTAAGCGTTTTAAATAACTTTGAACCGAAAAATTATCTGGGGCAGCTGGGGGGAACACGTTCCGTTTCCAGCGGGGACGATATCCAAAAGATGAAGCTCGACCGGGATTACCGTGAGCTTTACATGAAGATGATTTCATCGATGCTCAACAACAAAGGGGAAGAAATAGATCAAAATTTGTTTAATCAGATGCAGCAGATAATAAATACGCCGGTCTCTTCCAGGGCGCAAAATTACAGCTCTGATCCGGAGTATTTGCGCCTCATGTCCTCGCTCAATGCGCTTCAAAACCGATACTCCGGCGCTTCGATCAATTCCAGCTATTACCAGGATGCGATGCTTCAGCTCCTAAGCAGGCTGAATGTTTCCAGTTCATCTTCCCGGGTCGCCGCATCTTCCGAAAAAGCGGTTTCCTCCGTCATTTCATCTGCGGGGCTGTCACCCGGGGAGCAGCAGGAAATCCTGATGCAGATACTTTTTTTGCTGATGAAGATGAATGAGAAGTCTTCCTCGTCTGAAAGTCTTTCCCTGCTGCCGTCATCCGTTTCATCGGCGGAAAAGAAACTGACTTATGAAGATTTCGCAAGCAGACGCGCGCGGTACGCCGCGAATCCCGACATAAACCCGAACGACTGGTTTGCGCCGGCGGTGGCGTACATCCAGTATCTGGGATTGATGAAGGGCCAAAGTAACGGCATGTTCGCGCCTTCGAAAACGCTGAATCAGGCCGAGCTGGCGGCGGTGCTGGCCAATGCTATGACCAAAAAAGAAGGGGCCAAAAGTTCCGCGGCGGCCGTGCAAAATTTCCCCGGGTGGCCGGCCTGGGCTTTGGCCAAAGTGACGGAACTGAAAAGCCACCGGGTGAATACCGGTTTCTTCACCGCCAATCCTGCGGCACCGGTCACGCGGCTGCAGGCGGCACGGGCCATAAGCGAAACTCTGCTCAGGGATTTGACCATAGATCCGCTCACAGCCAAAACTTTTGCCGACACGCGCCGGTTGCCGCGGGAAATCCAGAGCTATGTCAGCCTGGTCTCTTCCTACGGCATTATGACCGGCAAAAGCAGCGATATATTCGATCCTTATGGCTATCTGACCCGCGCCGAAGCCGCGAAAATATTCGGCAAGGCGATGGACGCGGAATAAAATTGATATGTCGGACTTGCTTGAACCAAACGAATGGCCGGATGATTCGAGATCCGGTTATACTTGTTTTGCTTTCCCATACAACCATGTCCACCAAAAAAGTTTATACCCCCGGGCAGGCCGCCGAAGCGGCCAAAAAAATCGGTTTGGATTTCAGTGTCAGGAAATTCGATCTCGAGCAATTTCGCATGGGGATGGACGTCGAGCTGGAGCACGGTTTGGTCGATCCTGCGACCAACGTGACGGACGATGATCCGGTGCTTACCGGCAAGATCGCCCTGGCTCACTTGAATGAGATCCCCGACTACTACACCCGGCTGTATGAGATGGAAGAGGAAGGGGAAAAATATTGGAAAAAACAGCAGTGATATTATAATGAAAGTGTTTTTCGTGATATAATAAACATCTCTGATCCATCAAAACATTGCGATTTAAGGGGATGAAAGGCCTTCGACAATGTGAATCTGTGTCGTGGTCAGCCCCGGTCCGGGATCGCAGTAGTTCCCGTCACCCACTCGCTGCAAAATATAGCTGCCAAAACCAGCACAATGGCCAAGGCTCTTGAGAACATTTTCGCCGATCTTTCGGCAAAACTCTCACCGGTCTATGCCTAAAGGTCTGATTTCATTCGGACCACGTCTCTCCCTCGATCCTCGCTACGGGGATGAGACGTCACTAGCGGGGTTGGATGCCCGCCTGACGCGACGGCATCCGGACTAATTGCGTCATCCCTCCGCCCTTTCCTTGGTTCTTCCCTACGGGCAGGAGAAACGGAAGAATCATGACCGTACAGGCGCATGGCGCACACGTTGGACCCGGGTTCAACTCCCGGCATCTCCACCACACTTCGCTCGCCGCAGCGAGCTTCGCGTGGCAAGCCACTATTCGCTCTTAACAGCATTGCGAAGTGTGCCCCGCGTAGCTCTGCCAATGACAGAGTAATACTTTCAAGATATCTTAGTTCCACCTTCAGCAGCTCGCAGAGCGAAGTGGGGCTGTTCAGGATATAATGCGATACTATGCACTACGTCTACATTCTGAAACTCGAAAACGATCAGCATTATATCGGCTGCACGGAAGATCTCACTGCTCGTCTTATCAAGCACAAACATCATGGTGTGCCAACGACCAGTCGCATCCGCCCTGAGGAACTCGTATTTTACGCTGCATTCAAAACAAAAGAGAAAGCTTATGATTTTGAGAAATACCTGAAAAGCTCGTCGGGGTTTGCATTCCGGAATAAGCGATTGATTTAGGATCCTCCCGCCTGCCTGCCGTAGTCATTACACTTCGCTCGCTGCTGGTAAGCTCGCAGGTTATGAAAAAAGAAACAGAGTACGCTTCGCAACATCAGCAACCGTTTCACCTGTGATGTTTTTTCTAATGCAATAACTTGAATTTAACCAAAACGTAAGTTCCTTTGCACCCTTACTTGCATTACAAGAACAACAGCAAAGGGCGATATTGCTTTCATTAACAATATTTGCGTCGTTAACAATATGCTCCCAGGTTGGCATAGATTTTCGAGAAATATTACGTTGGTTGAATACGATACCGCAATAAATGCAATGTTTATCTCTAGCTCTAACAAGATTTTCAAGCCAGTCAGGAATATTCCATTTATTCAATGTCTGATACCATTTTGCATTTAAAACATAACTAATCGGTCATTCGTAACGGCATCATCTCGTACCGCGTAGCGTTTACTCAAGCCAAGAACTCCATACCGCCAGCGCGTCTGATTAAGAACGTTTTAAACGCGAAGTGGTATGAGGAGGAGGAAAGCCTGTATAGATTCTGGTTCCAATTGGATATTATTTCCAGTATTTGATTCCACGCATTTCGAACCCTTTCCACCACCCTTTAATTTTTCCTCCACCTCGGCGCGAACTTGATCATCCAGGTGAAGAACTTGGCCACGAGCTTGTTCATGCCATGTGAAACCATTCCTTCATAGGCATGTTTCTGGAATTCTTTCATCTCTGTGCCTTTGTAGATGAATTCGCCGTTTTGGAAGCAGTAGCTGCAATATTTGTCGTTTCCGGACACTCCCGGGTCCTTACTTAGCGGCATCCAGCAGCTTTCGCATTTGTTGCTCATAAAAATAGGGAAAATTAAAGGATAATTTTCACCAGCCAATTGAAAAACCCGACTACCGAGCTGACCACTATCCAGCCTGTCACACCCCCCGTGACCGCCAGTATCACGACGTTTGGGTCCATCCTCAGGGTAACCTCGTAAACCAGCCACAGAAAAAGCGCGTTCACCGCGATGTCCGTGACCAGCATCGAGATGATCTTGAAGGGGAGTGAGATGACATTCAGAAACGGCCGTGCGAAGATATTCAGCAGGGTCAGCAGCGCGCCGATGATCACATAAGCCCGGAGGCCGCCGAAGACCGAGATGTACTGAGAGAGCTTTGTATCGAGAAAATAAACAATAAAAATATTCAGGGCGGCTTTCAGAATCAATTTGACCGGAGATGAGGTCATGGATCCCAACATTTGTTTGTCATGCTAGAACAATCGGAAAATTGTTAAATTGCCAAATTGTTAAATTGTTTGCTGTGCGTGCTTTCAGCACATCAATTGACTCATATCAAAAAAAGGTTCATGGTACTTCCCTTGCCAATCGGTCATTTTCAGCACCGGACGGTATGTGGAGTTGTTTAGAATCACAGTTCCATGTTTCCTCGAAAGGAGAAAAACTCATGGACAACCTTTTTTTGAGTCTGAAGCTGGTCCCGCGTTGGATGTGGTGGCCGGCAGCCATTTGTGTGGCTGGAGGCTTGTTTCAGGGCTGGATTATGCTCGCATTCTATGCGCGGATAAAGCGTCTGAGGCGAGAGGCAAAAGCTTTCGCGTGGGATCACGGCTTTAAGGATCTGACGGATCAGCCCATGGCCGGAGCCGGGTTGTACTGGACGAGTGATTCGATTTCGGTACGAAAGCTCGGAAAACCTGCGGATTCGGTTAAGGGATCCGCATTGGAAAACGAATATCTTGAATTGCTTCTTGCGCTCAAGAATTCGTTGTCTGGAAACAGCGACACTTATCGTTGGGCATTGCTTCTGATACAATTTTGCATTTAAAACATAACTAATCGGTCATTCGTAACGGCATCATCTCGTACCGCGTAGCGTTTACTCAAGCCAAGAACTCCATACCGCCAGCGTGTCTGATTAAGAACGTTTTAAACGCGAAGTGGTATGATGGTTGCGGCTCTGTTTCTGGTATTATTGCCGATCGGAAACGCAGTCATCAATGCAGTGAGGTGAAAAAATGCCATCGGTAGGACAGCCGATTTTGCGCAAGGAATGCGCGAAATCGGCTTTTCGTGATGTTTTTCGTTCCTGTTCTTTTTCTGTCCGAGCGACAGAAAAAGAACCAAAAAGAGCGCGTGCGCGCCAGAGTCCCCCCTCAGGCCGCCCTGAACCCCATGGCGCGCGCCCACCTGGATCCAAATATTTATCGCAAACGAAGCTAGCCGCTACCCGCTAATCGCTTACCGCTCCTTTCTATGTGCTTTTCTTCTCAAACTTTAAAGTAATGCTTCTTCCATCCACCTCCACCTGCTCCGGTTTCCCTTTGTTTTCGCCTTCCACCGCCCGGGTTTCTTCCATGACCAGTACCTTGTGTGTTTCCAGCACATCTTCGGCGCCGGAGAGGCTCAACGTGATGGTATCGGTGAACTCAAGCCCGGCTTCCTTGCGTTTGTTTTGGATCACGTGGATCAGCTCGCGGGCAAAGCCCTCGGCCTTGAGCGCATCGGTGACCTGCGTGTCCAGATCGACGACGATGCCGTGATCGGCCGCGCAGCTTTTGCCTTCCTTACCTTCATAAACGATCATCGCTTCTTCCGGCGTCAGCTCTTCGCCGAGAATGATTATCTTTCCGTCATGATCCTCAAATTTCCCGGCTTTCCCGGCCTTGATCAGATCCTGGACCTTGGCGCCGAGCCGTGGTCCCACTTTGCGGGCGTCGACCAGGGCAAACTGCGTGCACATCTCGGAGGAGTCGGCCGCTTCGATCACTTGTTTTACGTTCAGCTCTTCGATGATCAGCTCTTTCACCACGCCGGATTTGTGAGCCGGAGGGAGGGCGAATGTGACGGACTTGAGCGGATAGCGGACCCTGATTTTGGCATTGGCACGCAGTCTCAGGCCGAGTCTCACGATCGTCCTGGTCGAATCCATCAGCTCCAGTACTTTCCGGTCTTCATCTGTTATCACGACTTTGGTCGGCCAGTCGGTGAAATGCACACTGCCGTGTTCCTCGGAGACCAGGTTCAGATAGATGGCTTCAGATATGAAAGGGCAGAACGGCGCCAGCAATTGGCAATTGGCAATTAGCACTCGGTAGAGCGTGTCGAACGCTTCGGCTTGGCCTTCGTCCTTTCCAGCCAATCTCCGGCGGCTGAGCCTCACGTACCAGTTGGTCAGATCGTCTATCGAGCCGGCCAGGTGCGCGCAGGTGGCGGACAGATCATAACCGTCCAGCTCGGTCGTCATATTGTTCACCAGCTCCTGCGTTTTCATGATGATCCAGCGGTCCATCAGCTGTTTCGATTGTGCGTTTCGGAGCGAGAAATCTATCGACGGTTTCCAGTCCGCCGCGTTGGCGTACGTCACGAACAAACGGTAGGCGTTCCACAGCGGCAGCAGCACCGTCCGGACAGTCTCCTCGACCAGCCGCTCGGAAAATCTCAGATCCTCGCCCCTGACTGCCGCGGAACTCATAAGTGCGAACCTCACAGCATCCGCCCCGTGTTTCTTCACGACCTCCGTGGGTTCCGGATAATTCTTCAGTCTTTTGCTCATCTTCTTGCCGTCCTCGGCCAGCACTATCCCGTTTACGACGCAGTGCCGGAACGCCGGACAGTCGAAAAGGGCGCTGCTCAAAACCATCAAGGTATAGAACCAGCCGCGGGTCTGGTCCAAACCTTCGGCGATGAAGTCGGCCGGGAAACTGTTTGGGACGTCACCGCCGGTTTCGAACGGGAAATGTTCCTGCGAGTACGGCATCGAGCCGCTTTCAAACCAGCAGTCCAGCACTTCCTCGATACGGCGGTATTGGGGCGTGAGCGTGTAATTTTCAGTATTCGCGTTATCCAATTCGTTTAAGGCGACTTCGGAATAGGGGAGTCTTTCGATCAACATCTTCAAAGCCCGGAGTATGCCTCCGTGGGCGACCAAAAGCACTTTCTTGCCGGCGAAATTTTTCAGAAGAAAGTCATGAGCTTCCTCTGCCCGTTTTATAAATTTGTCGAACGACTCGCCATCCGGGGGTGTTTCCCGGGTGAACGTAATCTTACTTTTTTTCAGGAGAGGTTGTTCAGCAAGCAGAGTATCGACCGCTTTGCCGGTCCATTTGCCGAGATCGCGTTCCCGGAAAACCGGGAAATTTCCGCCGAAAGGAACGCCTATTTCCGCGGCGATGATATTTGCGGTTTCCTTGGCTCTCTTCAGATCGGATGAAATGACGATGTCGAATTTTTGGCCTTTCAGATGCTCGCCGGCTTTCTTGGCCTGGGCTTTTCCGGTTTTATTCAGCGGCATGTCGATGTTTGATCCTTGTATTATCCGGGCTTTGTTGAAGTCGGTTTCTCCGTGCCTGACTACCGTCAATTCGACTTCTTGATTCTTGATTCTTGACTTGCCCTGAGCTTGTCGAACGGGTTCTTGATTCTTCGCGAAAGCGATATCGTCCACCGATTCCCGGTGCAGATCCATCTCGGCCTCTCTCTCGTGGTCCCAGTAAAAAGTCCGCATGCCCGCCAGCACGGGATACGGCTGGTGCACGATTTTATGCTTGTCCTGGGCGGTTATGAGATGGGCGATGTTCAGTATGAGGTCGGCATGGGTGATGATTCCGACGGTTTCGCTACGGTGTTTCGGCAATATCTCATCCAGGAAATCCGACACGCGTTTCTCGATCGATGACCAGGTTTCCATCCCCTGAAAGTGATAGATGCTTTCCACCTGGTTCTTCTCCATCTTGTGCGCGCGTCTCTCCCGGACGAATGTCAGATCGTCGAAATCGACGTGTTTGCCTTCGTATTCGCCGAATTCGACTTCATGGAGCCGGTTGTCGACGATTACTTTGGCCCCGGTGGCTCTAGAGATCGCTTCGGCGGTCTGCCTGGTTCTCTGGAGCGGTGAGCAATAAATGACTTTGAAAGCGATGCCCGGAGCCATGCCCTTTTTTATCTTCTCCGCCAGCTCTGCAGCTTGTTTGAGTCCGGTTTCAGTCAAATCCGTTCCCGGTTCTAGGCCCTGATAAATCTTGTCCACGTTGCCCTGGCTTTCGGCGTGCCGGGTGGTGATGATCTTGGTGAATCGATGCGGACATTTGGCCATGAGCTCGTCCCTCGATCCGATAACTTCGATCTCGCCGGTGAGCGAATTTTTCCAGATCGGCAGCGGCGTGCCCCAAAATCTGTTTCTGGAGATGGCCCAATCCCGGGCTCCCTCGAGCCAATGACCGAACCGGCCGTCCCTGAGATGCTCCGGCATCCATTTCGTTTTCGAGTTCGCCTGCAGCATCTTTTCCTTTATTTTCTCGACGGCCACGAACCATGAACTGGTGGCGTAGTTTAGCAGCGGCGTGTCGCAGCGCCAGCAGTGCGGGTAGCTGTGTGTCACGGTGAAAGAGTCGAACAGCCGTCCCATTTCCTTCAGTTTTCGGATCACTGCTTTATCCGTACCCATCGGATCTTTTCCCTCAGGTTTCACGAGAAGATCCTTGAAATCCGTCACTTCGTCGGTGAAATGATTGTCCATTCTCACGTGGTGCAAAATGTCCACTTTCATTTTTTTGGCCAGTTCGAACCCGTCCTCGCCGTAGGAAGTCGTGAGGTGGACGATACCGGTGCCTTCTTCCTCGGATACTTCCGGATGGAGCAGAACGGAGAAAACTTTTTCGCCGTAAGTCACCGGTTTCCCGGCGGCCAAAGTCGACGGCATTACTTTGTTCACGAAATAGGGGAACAGAGGCTGGTACTTTTTCCCGTCCAGATCTTTGGCTTTTATTTCCCCGACGAACTTGTATTTACGTTTTTTGAAGACACTCTCGACCCTTTTTTCAGCCAGGATGTACGTAACGTCGCCTTCTTTTACCTTCACGTATTTGATGTCCTCCCGCATGGCCAGCCAGATGTTTCCGGGCAGGGACCAGGGCGTGGTGGTCCAGGCGAGAATCACGGTTTTCGGGTCGTCCACCAGCGGAAAAGTCATTATCACCGACTGGTCCGCGCGATCGCGGTAACCCTGCGTCACTTCGAAATTCGAAAGCGGCGTCTCGCACCTCATACAGATGTGCATGGATTTGTAGCCTTCGTAGATCAAGCCCTGCTTATGAAGCTCTCTAAACACCCACCAGATGCTTTCCATATAGTCCGGGTCCATCGTGCGGTAATCCCAGTCCATATCGACCCAGCGCCCCAGCCGCTCGACGGTCTTCCGCCACTCATCGGTATAGCGCTGGACGGCTGTGCGGCAGAGGCTGTTAAAATTCCCGATTCCCATCGCTTCGATATCGCGTTTGCTTTGAAGCTTCTGCTCCTTCTCTATTTCGTTTTCGACCGGCAGACCGTGGCAGTCCCAGCCGAACCTTCGTTTCACGAACTTTCCCCGCATCGTTTGGTATCGCGGAATGACGTCTTTTATCGTCCCGGCGAGTATGTGGCCGTAATGCGGCAAACCGGTGGCGAAAGGCGGCCCGTCATAAAAACTGAACGCATCGGCGTTTTGCCGGCGCTTCATCGATCTCTTGAACACGTCCTCCTCGTGCCAATATTTGATGATCCCGAGTTCGAGATCGGGGAAAGATTGCCGGGGATCTACACTATCAAACATGAAGATGAAGTCCGGTTAAAGAATGAAAATGCAAGAGGCCATGAGTGAGCGATCGAAGACCCCGAGTGTGATCGAGGGAGCGAATCGAATGGGCCGGGGATCGACGGAGTCAAACATCGAAATAAATGTAGAATGTAAAATGTAAAATGTACAATGAATTTTAAATCGCATATTTGCCTTTTCCTACTGCGCCATTCACGTTTTTTTACTTGAGGCCGCTTTGGCTGTGGAAGAAAAACTTTTAAAAAAAATTTGACATAACACGCGAATTTGACAATAATTTGCTTGATGTTAGGTGATAAGAATTCGAAGAATAGAGACGGCCTGAATGAAGTAGCAGCCGGACTGACGGCAGGTCTTTTAAAAGGAAAAGGGATCACTCCTGATCAATTAGGAAAAAAGCCTTCGGTTTTGGCTACCATAAACGAATGCCAAAAAAGGATACTGGCATCGGTTGCCGCTCTGAGCGGCATTCTTGACAACGATAGGTGGAAATAAAAAAGCTCTTGATTAAAAGTTTGTTAATGGGATAATAATGAGCCCTTATTTTTTATGGAAGCGAAGACCACACCTTTGCCAGAGGCAGAACGTGTTTTGGAGCATCTCCAACGTCTTTATGATACGGAAGAAGAGGAGAAAAGAAAGGTTCCTTCCGGACATACGTGTCTTTCAGATGAGAAATTGGCCGATATTGTCGAAAGGACGAGAGTCAGGCTTGCAGGTCATGACGCAGGGGGAAAGTTTATTGATGCAAATAATGATTTGAAAATGCTCGGAAGAATAGAGGCTCCGTTTACCGATTGGATTTCGCGGATTCAAAATGCGGCCAAAAGAGACGATTTTATATTCGACGAGGATAATCTCAACCCCGAAATGAGGCAGGCAATCGAGAACTTTCATTTGGAAGGAGGGCATACCGGCGAATATTCTCCCGGACAACGGGACTATCTCTCCGGCAAAGGTTTAGTACTGCTAATCGAACTGGAGGTACGAAAAGACATTTTCGTGACGATAGGAGCGCTTTCCGGCCTGTCACGCAATCCTTGGACTGATGAGGGGGAATTTTTTGAAATTTTTCCGCAGTTTGACCTGCGGGATTTGCATGTTGACACCGAAGAGTATGGTTCCCTCAAGGAATTGGCGAGGCAATCATTCTTAACCTGCAGGTCGACAATCGTGCCTTCAACCGATCATCCTTTAATAAAAGAACAATTACAGGAAAAAGGGGAAACAATGCCGGATCAACTTCAGGGGCAGCCCCTCCGCCGGATGGGTTTTGCCGCACGCGCCAAATCGGTAATGCTTGGTATCGCTGAGCGGTTTGGCAATAAATACGCCACGTCGAACATAGCAACGCTTTTTTACGGGGACAACCCCGGAGGGTTTGAAAATTTACCCAGTACAGAATTCAATAAGTGGATGAGGGCGGTAGCATTTAGAAAAGAATTCAAAATGGTTCTGGACCAAAGGTCCCGGTTGCGGCTTAGGCTGCAAGCGTTGATGGGAAAATTGAGCGAGGGGAAAAAAGCTTTGGTCGGCCCGGGAGGGATAGCTTCTTCAAAAGGACATGACATTGGAATCATTGAGACGGAAACAAGACGCTGGTTTGCGGCAATCAGACATGACATCAGACATGGCAATCACAAACCATGGTGATTTTAGGCCACTGCCTTACCCTGTCCCCGGTAAAAATAAAGACCGGTAAGCACCAGCACAAAAAGAACATATAACCATGCCGGCAAAAAGATGCCGAGCAATGATATTTCGGCAATTACTGCGATGGGCGGTTCCAGGAAAAACAAATCAGAGGCATTTTTCATCTGTCTGTTGTTTAAAAACATGTAAAAAAGGACGTGTGGAATGAAAACACAGAAAAAAGCATAAAGAGCGATGCTCGCGAGAAGAAGCTTCGATATGTTTTCCAGATTGATGAAAGGCAAAAGGACGATACCGAAAAGACCCAGTAGTAAACCTGATGCAAAGAGAATGGCCGGATATCGAAATCCGATCTTGTAATCATGCAAAGTCCGTTCGACCATTACGGAATAAATGACATACGTAAAAAGCGCGAGAACGGAAAAAATTATGCCGGAACCGATATCGTTCCGAAGGGATGACGTGAGCAGGAAAAAGAACCCCGGCAAGGCTAGTGCGGCAATCATAAGGGGCACGATCCATTTTTTCGTTTTATTTATGAAATGAATTGCCGGAAGCAGCAGGACCGTGAATCGCAGTATGATCAGATGCAGCGAGGGCGGCACGCTGAGGAGGGCGTTGTACGTAAAAATCGAAAGCACGACAGTGGCTACGGAAGGAAATACAGACAACCACAAGACGTTTGGTATACCCGTGAAACGCCTTCCTACGGTCGCTCTCCATCCGATAAAAAGGAATGAGGCGCATAACCCGAAAACCAACATTCGAATGCTTATGAGCGTAACCGGAGTAACACCGTTCCCCAGGAAATATTTGGCTATCACGGGATTCAACGCCCACAGGACTATAAGAACAGTTGTGATTAAAAACTCCAGCTTGGCGGGTTTCTCGATCTCGATATCCGTGGCTCCCGCTGTCTGAAGATCTTTTTCAAAAAGTTTTATATCCCTGCCGATTGCTCCGATCCCGCCGTTGATGCGGACCAGGTTGTTATGCATGTGCATGCGGATAGATGGCCAGTCAATCTCGAAATGCGGACCCAGGTTGAAAAGGAGTTTTAAAAGGTTGGTGATTTCGATTTGAGGCAGTGAAAAACGAGCCTTATATTTTGATCTTTGCTCCTGATTATTCGTCGAATGCGGATTGAACAAAGCTTCATAAACATCCTGGGCTTTCTGCCGACCTTCGGCAATCGCGATATAAGTTTCCCGGGATGACCCGTATCCGTGTAAATGAAGCAATTTTGAAAGAGATTTGACATTGAATTCTTCGAGCATGCCTTTTTTTTGAACGGACAAAAGTTTTTGAAGAATCAGTTGTCCGGCAAGGATCTTTTCGTGATCAGGATGCGCGGCAAGCGCATTGCGGATCTTTGCCACCGTGAATCCTGTGTTTACGTAGTTCAACCACTCGAGCGAGCAAGTTTCCGCATCGGCCATTTCCAATTCCAAAGATATTCCCCTCGTCAAAACCGTATTCATCGGGACTTCCTGACCGTTTACCCGGATCGCTTTTGTCCGCAAGGCATTTTCCTTAAAAAGATGGAAAACGCCGTCCAGAGCCGTGGCGTTGTTTGGCAGCTGAATCGTCGTATCGTCCGGTCCGTGTACGGTTATCGCCCGGCCGAGGATGTCGCTTTTCAGATTTTGCCAGAAATCGCTGCTTGACCCCTCGGTGTCGGATGATAAAGGAGTGATCAGTTTGGTCCAGGGGAGTATTTCGCCGATGTTCGTGGGTCCCTTGAAACAAACCGATGAAACCCCCAGTCTGGCGTATTCCTGCATTTCAATTGTTCGGATTTTGCATCGGATCCGGGTTCCGTCGGGCCAGATAACCGTGGTATGTATGCCACGGTATCCGTTGAGCTGGGGTACGCTGATGAAGTCCTCGAAAGAAAGTATTTCTCTTTTCCAGTTTTGATGCAGTATCCCGAGCGTCCGGTAACAGCTGTCGGCGTCCCGGCAGACAAAGACTGCGGTGACGAAAGACAGTCCGCCCGCCGGTGAGCCGGATGCGTATTCCAATTGCTGACGCAGCTGGTTCCATGATTTATGCGCGTAATCGATCTTTGTCTCCCGGCCCAGCCAGGGATTTTGCGCGGAAAAACCGCGTTTGACGCTTTCAATAACCTCAAAACCGCGTTGTTCCTCCGTTGCTCGCAGTTCTTTGAGTTTCTTATATATATCGGGTTCCAGAATCGACAAAGAAAGAGCTTCCAGCTCGTCCCGCGTGTCCCGCATGCAAAGTTTGTCGGCGATCTTCACGAAAAACTCCAGAGTTTCCTGGGCTAAAGCTTTCTGTCTGTCCGGCGGCAGAAATTCTATCGTCTGCATGTTGTGCAGCCGGTCGATAAGTTTGATCACCATGATCCGGATATCGGCCTGCATCAGCGTGAATATTTTCCGGAGCGTCTCGATCTGTTCATTGAGGTTCGGGCTCATCGCCACATCCTCCGAATTCAGTTTGGTCATCCCTTCGATTATTTCGGCGACTTTTCCTCCGAATTGTTTACTGATTTCCGGAACGGAGAGCGGCGTATCTTCGACGGTGTCATGGAGCAGGGACGCGATCAAAGTATCGGCGTCGGCGCCCAGATCCGACAGCATCATGGCCGCTGCGATCGGATGATTGAAATACGGGTCACCGGACAATCTTTTTTGACTGCCATGGACTTTTTTTCCCAGATTGAAGGCACGTTCCAACCGGCCCATTTCCCGTGCCGGAAGATGCCGAATATGCGAACGAAATTCGTGCCACTGCATTTAAGAAATGATTATACCCTTGTGACTGGTGAAAATAAAT
>Ga0155828_119_pt1 | contig 18172 bp, 16 predicted proteins | sample RifCSPlowO2_01_FD_107482 | JGI IMG/M metagenome (GOLD analysis project Ga0155828, IMG submission 107482) | Candidatus Peribacteria bacterium RIFCSPLOWO2_01_FULL_51_18
GGGGGAATGCTTTGCACGGCGCCGGAGAGAGGCAGGGAGAGAGGATGGTCAAGGGCAAGGTTGCAGCACGCAGGGTCAGTGAGCAGTTACAATTAAGATATTTGACTATTTATATAAATAGGATTAAAATATAAATTGCTCTTTCGCACCACCGCAAAGCCGGGAGCATCGTGCCGACTTTTTTTGTCGATATAGTGCTCCCTGCTGACAAATAATCCTTGGAACTCCTGGAACTGCCTTTTGGGCTATTTCATTTATAGGGGATAGTCGAAACGGCAGTTCCGGATTCAAGGAACTTCCGGACAGACCTGTCTGTGACAGAAGGGTGGGTAGTTGTTATCCATTCGTCACAGTCTGCTCATAAGGCTTGAAGGAGCCTTGGCATCCGCTGCAGGAGCGGTGCCTAAAAGGAGATTAGCCGCCATGGCTACCACCAAGAGTTTGAGGTCCATTACCCAAATCGTGGCCGTAGGCAGCGTCGACGGGATTCTGACGGCAGCAGCCTTACTGCGTATCATCGGGAATGCCGAGGTGGACATCGTGTTCACCCAGGCTTTTACCGTCGACAAGGTCGACGTCTCGGCATGGAAGCCGGGACGGTGCGTCGCGTTCGTTGACCTTGCGGTCAACAACCGTGGCAAACAGATGACGGCAGCTCTCGTCCACCGCATCCGCGAGGCTGGTCACGAGCTCGTTGCGGTGTGCGACGAGCACAGTCGAGAGGACTGGGCGGAGATCCTTGGCACGTTCGAGGGGCTCGTTATCGAGCCTCAGAGCCAAGCCAAAGGGAAGTACCGCTCCAGCGGAGCAGTGCTTTTCGACGCCGCCCTTGACGATGAGCATCTGGACGGACCCGCTCAGATGCTCTGTTTTGCCGCTAACAAGGCGGACAGGATGGTGTTCGAGGGCGTTGGTGCCTTGGTGAATTCGGCGGTGAAGTCCAGAATTGCGGACGACAGCCGTCGTGTTTACTTGGCCCGGCACTTTGCCCAGAATGTCGAGCCCGACTCCACGATTCAGGGATGGATCAAGGAGTACGAGGAGATTCTGCGAAACCACGAGGCTATCCTTGCGGCGAAGCAGGACCTCGGCGATGGGATCGTCCGTGTCTCGGCGGTCGGGAAGACCGTCGACATGACGACCCTAATGCGTCAGCTCTACGAGAGCGGTGCGAGGATCGTCGTGTGCGAAAGCGAGCTCTTCAATAGGGGGCTTGGCCGAAAGACCAAGCAAGTTGCCTTCGGGTCGGGCGATAACCGGCTCGATCTGTTGGCCGTGATCAAGCCTTCCGTCCCGACTGCGTCGGGGTTCGCCTCCAAGGCGAACGTCGAGCCGGAGTACGAGCAAGTGGCTCTGGCCGCGATCCGCCGTACTTTGGCTCCGGACGAGCCCAAGTGTCCCGAGTGTGGCAACGCCGGTGGCATCCAAGGGGTCCCCGGATGGGGACCGTGCGGGACGTGCGGTCGAGAGGGGAGGAATACTGTATGAGAAACTTCCTTCTTATCGTTGCCATCCTGCTGGTGGTCTTCACGGCCATCGAATGGCTGGTGATCGAGATCCGGTGGTGGTTAGCGCCACCGGTGGTTCACCTCATCAACCGCGGCGTCGAGCGGCGCGTGTGGCTCATCCGGCTGTGGAAGCAATTCCGTAGCTGGAGGTACTGGCGCTACGAGGATGCGCGGCGCGCACGTGTGCGCGCCGACGCGGAAGCCAAAGGGGAACACCCGCGCTACTAAGGGTGCTTCTCATCAGCAGGGAGTACGGAGGGGTGGGCATCGCGCCTACCTCTCCTTCTTTTGTTTGATCAAGAATCAAGAATTACGAATTTCTTAATTCCTGATTAATAATTCTTGATTCTTCAACGACGTCCCTTTACTGGCACTCAAGCTTGTTGATTGCTATCATTTAATCATGGACATCCGGCAAGCGAGGCTGCTTCAGGCCATCATTGATCAGTTCATCGAAACGGCTATTCCGGTCGGGAGCAAGCGGCTTCTTCAGTCCAAGGAATTCTCCGTTTCCTCGGCGACCATCCGTTCGGAAATGGCCGAGCTCGAGGATTTGGGTTTCTTAGAACAGCCACACATCTCCGCGGGCCGGATACCGACCGTCAAGGGTTACCGGGTTTATGTGCAACAATTCATGAATCCGACGATGCATGAACGGACTGTGCGCGCCAGATTTGATACTCTGCGCGAACGATATTTTCAGCACAAGGACCGGGAGCGCGTTTACGAAGCCGTGGCGCTTTTGGCCAACATGATCGGCAACGTCAGTTTCGCCACCGTGCCGCACCGTGACCGCGTGTATTATCTGGGTCTGGCAAACGCCATGCGCCAGCCGGAATTCCAGGCTGACAGCATGTTTGTAAGCGGAGTCGTGGAAGTGCTGGAGCAGAGCCTTTCGAGGCTGCTTGAAAAAATCGAGCTCAAGGATGAAGTCCAGTATTTCATCGGCGAAAAAAACCTGAGTCCCCATTTCGCCAGTTGCAGCATGCTGATAACGAAATACAGGATCAGGGATTTCACCGGTGCGATAGGGATACTGGGCCCGGTGCGGATGGATTACGGATATAATACGGTCGCGCTGGATATGGTGGAGGGACTGCTGCGCGACTGAAATTTAATTGATAATTGAGAATTGATAATTAAGAATTAGAATAAGGCTTGAGAGATAATAATCTTCTTATGTATTTGAAACCTTTTTATTCATCAATGGGAGAGCGGCATATGCCTGATCATATCCATGAATGCTTTGAAAAAGCCGAAATTATCAATTCTCAATTATCAATTCTCAATTTTTTATAGCTTCATCAAAGTCCACCATCGTCTTGCTCCGCGTGCGCCCCGCTTTGCCGGACAGCGAAGACAAAAACTCGAGCCGGGGTCCGCTGATGATGGAGCCGGCCATATCGGCGATGCATTCGCTTCGGGGCTCTGTCACGTGTTTCGAGATCGGTACTTACCTGGGCAAGATCTGCTTTTTCGTGCGCGCTCCGAAAAGATCTATCGCGCTCATCGAAAGCCAGTTGTATGCGCAGTATCCGGATATCGACATCGAGGAAATGGATCCCCGGCTGCTGGATCCGCAGGGCAATGAAATTGTTTCAAGCATGGATCTGAAACTGGGAAATCCGGAACCTTATCCCATCAAACGGCATCCGCAGTTCGATGATCTCCTCGCCCGCCAGACGGTCGATACGATTGCCGGCATCACTTCGACTCTCGTGCGGTATGGAGCGCCCAATATGCGGGGGTGCGTTCAGATAGTTTTCAAACCGCTTTCAAAACGTCACCGCAAACGGGTACTCAAGTTTTTGCCTCTGCTCAAACGCGGTTTCAGTAGCCGGTTCGACTGGTATGCGCACCTCTTCACCCGCGTTCATCTGGCCCGCGGCTGGCGCTGGCTGGTTTTCCTACCGCTCAATATTCTGATGGGCGGCTTCCGGGCATGGTTTTCATTCGTTCCCTCAGTCGACGAAATTTCACTTTTGTCGGATACGGTTTCGGAGGAACAGCGATATGATGAGAATATTTCACGCATGGGACGGCGGAGCCACGAGAACGAGGATCCCATCGCCGCCATCGCCGACAAAGCCAATCACCTGATGTTTGTCTGCAACGTCCGTCTCAATGTCATTTCTGCGCCGGAATTCAAAGATCTGGCAGATCAAAAACTGGAGGAAATCGGGGGCAGCTTCAAACAATTCACGCTGCCTTATTGCAACTGGTTTAGAAATACGAAAATACGCACTGTTCATAAATTGCCGGAAGGATTTACCAGATCGCCTTTTACGCTTTCGGTGGAGGAATTGGCGACTTTATGGCATTTCCCGAACGTCCTCGTAAAGACTCCGAATTTGGACTGGGTCCTGTCTAAAAAGCTCGAGCCGCCGGTCGATTTGCCGATTCCTTCCCTCACACCGGCCTTCGCCAAGGCTCTGTCCGGCAAGCCTGGCTCATCCCCCGAAGGGGGAGGGGAATTCTCAGATATCACGGTGCTGGGAGAAGCGGTTTTCCGCGGAAGGCGGCTCCGCTTCGGCATCAAACCGGATGACCGCCGCCGCCACATGTACATAATAGGAAAGACCGGAATGGGAAAATCGACGCTTCTGGAAAATATGATTCATTCGGATGTGCTTTCGGGCAAAGGCGTCGCCGTCATCGACCCGCACGGGGATCTGGTCGAATCGGTGCTCAGATTCGTCCCGACAAGCCGGACCAATGACGTGATACTTTTTGATCCCGCCGACCGGGATTATCCGCTTTCGTTCAACATGCTGGATTCCGGGAACCCCGATGAGCACCCGCTGGTCGTATCCGGTTTGATGAGCGTGTTCACCAAAATGTGGCCGGACATGTGGAGCGGCCGGATGGAACATATTTTACGGAATACGCTATTGGCTTTGATCGAGACCCAGGGCAATTCGATGCTCGGGATTTTGCGCATGTTCGCCGACGATGTTTTCCGCGCGAAGATCGTATCGCACCTGAAGGATCATCTGGTCCGCAGTTTCTGGGAGGACGAATACGCGGGCTGGTCCGAGAAATACCGCACCGAAGCCGTAGCGGCGATCCAAAACAAGGTGGGGCAGCTGCTTTCCGTTCCGATGATCCGGAATATCGTGGGCCAGACTACGAGCAAGTTATCAATTCGTGAAGCCATGGACCAGGGGAAGATAATCCTCGTGAATTTGAGCAAGGGAAACCTGGGCGAGGACAATTCGGCGTTCCTAGGATCGATGCTGGTGACGAAATTCCAACTGGACGCCATGAGCCGGGCCGACATACCCGAGAGTGAGCGGCGTGATTTCTACCTGTACGTCGACGAATTCCAAAATTTCGCCACCGAATCTTTCGCCACCATTCTTTCCGAGGCGCGCAAATACCGGCTAAATCTGACTCTGGCCAACCAATATATCGGCCAGCTCTTAATCGGCGAACGGAATACGGCGCTTCGTGACGCGGTTTTCGGGAACGTCGGTTCGATGGTTTGTTTTCAGGTCGGGTCCGATGACGCCGAGGAAATGAGCCTGCAGTTCGAAGAAACCGTTCTGCCGAAAGACATTTTGAGCCTACCGAAATACCATGCTTACATGCGGCTCATGGTGAGTGGCATGCCGAGCAAGCCGTTTTCGATTTCCACCCTGGCGCCGCCGAAGACAGAGAAGGACGAAAAGAGGCTCAAAACTCTGCGCCGGACTTCCCGGGAACGCTACTGTGAAAAACGGGACATCGTGGAAGACAAGATCGGTCGCTGGCTGGAGAGCGCGAAGGCAGGGCGAAAGACCGCGGTCAAAGCTGAAAAAGCCAAAGAGAAAGAGCAGGAAGACAAAGAAAAAGCCAGGAAAAAAGGGCTTACGCTCGAACAATACCGCGCCTGGCGAGACCGGGAAATGTGGACCAATGATTTCAATGCGTTGCGCAAGAAAGCACTGACCGAACCGCTTACGACCGACGAGCAATCGAAGCTGAGTGATCTGGAACAGAAGCTTGAAAAAACCGGAGGAGTCCCGCCGCCGAGCAAGGCGATGCTGGAGGCGATGGCGAAGAAGAAGCTTGGTTTCTGAAGTAGCATGATGATGCTTCAATTATTAATAAAAAAATTGTTAAATTGCTAAATTGTTTCCAGGCGCCAACTTGCGTTTCGCTTGCGACCTTCGACCAGCTCAGGTCGCCCGGAATGACACAGATGATTGTGCCAGATAAGGTCGCCCTGAGTTAATCGAACGGGCGAGCAATTTAACAATTTAGCAATTTAACAATTGAATCCTGGGCTGGCTATAAACAGAATGTATCCACTTCCCCTTTTTTCTCATGCGGTTTAACAGATCAACCAGTGTGATTTCTGCGGTTTTTTTGGGCGGGATTCTTTTCGGCGTTATGGTCACATCCATCGGCGCCGCCTTCAAGGGCTCGGCTGTTTTCCGGGATGTCGCAGCCGGAAACTTCGCTGACGACGCCATCGGGGAAATGTACCAATTGGGGATAATCAAAGGCCTCGACAGCGCTCATTTCGGGCCGGACCAGCCGCTGACCCGCGCGCAGGCCGCCGTGCTTTTCAAGCGGTTGCGCGATGAGATCAAAGGTATTTCTTCAAGCAGCGCTTCATCTTCCAGCCGTTCTGCATCATCAGTCTTTAGCTCCAGTTCTTCGGTTGTTTCCAGTTCCCAGAGCAGCTCTTATGCCAGCATCGGGGCCGGCGGGGCGGTACATTTCAATTCGCCGGGATATGCGGTCGACAAGAATATTGCCACGGGCACCGTCGATATTCAGGTTGTCAGGACCAACGGCAACCAGGGCGCGGGCACGGTAAATTATTCATTCAGCGGCGGCACGGCCGTAGCCGGGAAAGACTACCAGCCCATTGCCGGAACCCTTAGTTTCGGTTCCAAAGAGACCAGCAAGAAGCTTTCGATGACGATAATGAACAACACTTCGGTCACCGGCGACAAAACGGTAAATCTGGTGCTGAGCAAGCCGGCGGGTTCAATAGTCATTTCCAATCCCGGTCAAGTGGTTCTCACAATCCGGGATCCCAGCGTCCCGTCATCATCCGCATCCTCCAGCTCGTCTTCAGCCTTTGCCACGACGGTGTCGCTTAGCGCCAATTCCTACGCCGTCGCTGAAAACGGCGGGAGCCTGAATGTCACGATCTTTAGATCCGGCGTCACTTCGGCTGCCACCACTGTCAGTTACGCGGCGGTTAATGGAACCGCATCAGCGGGCGCCGACTATACCGCGGTGATCGGTACCGCCACTTTCGCCGCCGACGAAACATCCAAAGTCATCAATATTCCGGTAACGAACAACAGTGCGATCGATGGTGCGAGGAATTTAAGTTTTACATTGAGTAATCCGCTATCCGGTGCGGGTCTCGCGGTTGCGTCGGCCGGCATCTCGATAATGGATGACGAAGTCTCGTCCTTCGGGAGCGGATCACTCAAGTTCAGCTCATCGAATTTCAGTGTGACCAAAAGCCAGGGCACTGCGATCATAACTGTAAACCGGGTGGGAGGGATCACTCCCGTTTCTGTCAATTACGCCACCGGCAACGGAACCGGCCAGTCTGGACGGGACTACACCTCGGTGAGCGGTACATTGAGTTTCGGGGCAAATGAAGCCGGCAAAACCTTTACGATTCCAATATTCAAACCGGCAACGGTTTCAGGGGATCTGACGGTGAACCTCATGCTCTCCGGTCCGACCAACGGGGCTACGTTGATCGATCCTAGTACGGCGACGCTGAACATCTATCAGTAGGGAAGGTAAGGAAGGTGTCTCGTTCCCTTTGTCACCCCCCTTACCTTCCTTACTTTCTAAACCAGCATCCAAACCAGTGCCGCAGCTGCAATCCTCTCGATGCCAAACGGAATGAACGTGTGGGTTTTTACGAAATGGAGAAGCCATTTGAGCGATATGTAAGCCGTGACAAACGCGAAGCAGAACCCGATCAAGATTGCCAGCATGTCCTGGGAGGAAATGAAGGCGGCCGACTTGTACAGGTCGTAACCGGTGGCGGCGATCATCGTCGGGATGGCGAGCAGAAACGAAAACTCCACTATCGATCTCCGGTCGGTTCCAAGCATCATGCCCCCGATGATCGTGGCTGCCGACCTGGAAATCCCTGGAATGATGGCGATCGCCTGGAAAAAACCTATGGTTACGGCCAGCGGGAAAGAAAAATCATCGATCCGGGTCAGGCGGGGTGTCCGCTTCAGTAACATTTCAAAAAGTATGAGCACGATCCCGCCAAGCGACAAAGTCCATAGAATCAGCGTTACGTCGGCCAGAAGATAAGTTTTGACGTAACCGTGGAGCAGAAAACCGATTACTCCGGTTGGGATGAAAGCGGCTACAGTAAGCCAAAAGAACCGCCACGACTTCTTAAGACTTCGGCCCGATACCACGGCTACCGCCGCTATGGCGCCGAGCTGAATCGCGATGTCGAAGGTTCCCACATTCGGGGTGACCGGAATATTCATAATCTTTTCGGCCAGTATCAGGTGCGCCGTCGACGAAACTGGCAGGAATTCGGTGACGCCTTCGATAATTCCGAGCAGCGCGGCCGAAAAAAGAGTCATCGGATCAGAGGAAAAATACGCGGCAAAAGAACGATGAGGCTTACTGAGATGACAAGCAAAAGACTGATGAAGGAGGCTGCGGCGGCCACGTCCTTGGTCAGCTTTATTCCGCGGTCAAAAGACGCCGAAAACCGGTGCCGGTCTTCGCTGAAAGCATTCGACTGCCTTTCTATCGCGGTATTCAGCAGTTCGACTGAAAGAAACATTCCGCCGGCCATGATGAGAATAACCCATTCGAAGTGATTTATCCCCAGCGAAAAAGCCAAAATCAGCTCAAGTCCGAAAGAAACCAAAAAGAGCGGGAAATTCCGCTCGGTCGCAATGGCGTGAATGATTCCCGCCAAAGCGTACCGAAAACTTTTTACTGTTTTTTTCATGAGCGTGGTTTATTCCTTCACGACCCCGGGGATAGGAAACGAGCGGCAGAATTTGATCACTTCGGCGTGAATGCCGGCCAGTGCCTTTTCGTCGTTGCGTTTCTCGATTGCCCCGAGAATATAAGCGCCCAGCTTTTCCATCTCGGCTTCTTTCATTCCACGAGTCGTGATCGCCGGGGTCCCGATCCGGACGCCGGACGGGTCGGCCGGTTTTCTGGGGTCGTCCGGAAGCATGTTTTTATTCAAAGTTATGCCGACCTTGTCCAAAACCACCTCAACCTCATGACCGCCGATGTTCCAGGATTTCACGCAATCGATGATCATCATGTGATTGTCGGTTCCGTTGGTGATCAATTTCACTTTGCGATCCATGAAGAACTTAGCCAAATGCTTGGAATTTGAAATTATCTGCCGCGCATAGTCTTTGAATTCCGGTTTCAAAGCTTCGCCGAAGGCTACGGCTTTGGCGGCGATCATCTGCATGATCGGTCCGCCCTGGAATCCGGGAAAGACGGATTTATCGATCTTCTTGCCGGCTTCCGGATCCCGGCAGAGGATCATCCCGCCACGTGGGCCGCGCAATGTTTTGTGCGTAGTGGTAGTGAGAATGTCGAACCCATCGTCGAAGGGATTCCTCAGCTGTTTCCCGGCAATCAAACCGGCGATGTGGGCCATGTCCATCACGGTAATGGCGCCGACTTCCTCGGCGATGGCCTTCAACCTGGCGTAGTTCAGTTCGCGGGGATAAGCCGAAAAACCGGCCAGCAGAATCTTCGGCCGCTCTTTAAGCGCGGTTTCCCGCATCAACTCATAATCCAGCTCACCGGTTTCGACATCCTTCATCTTGTAAGTCACGAATTTAAATATTTTTGTGATGTAAGTTACCGGGGAGCCATGAGTCAGATGGCCGCCGTGACTCAAATCCATGCCCATCACCGTATCGCCCGGATTAAGCAGGGCAAAATACATCGCCACGTTGGCCGGAGCGCCGGCATGCGGCTGTACGTTTACATGCCCGGCGTTGAAAAGTTTTTTCGCCCTTTCGATGGCCAGATTTTCCACCGCATCGGTGTATTGTTGCCCTCCGTAATAACGCCTGCCGGGATAACCCTCACTGTATTTGTTGTTGAAAATCGAGCCCATTATTTCGAGTACCGCCGGGGAAATATAGTTCTCCGAAGCGATCAATTCCACTCCGTCGGTCTGGCGGCTCATTTCACCGATCAGAGCGTTGTAAACATCCGGATCCTGTTTTTTGAGAGAGGTGTAGATAGGCATGGCTTGAGGATAACTAAGAATTGACAATTGACAATTGACAATTTAGAATTATGAATTACATTTCAGTTTTTATTCGGAAAGACCTGAGAAAAGGCAAAAAGGAAAAAGGCAAGAGGGCAAAAGGTCTGGCACATTTTGCCTTTTTGCCGTCTTGCCATTTTGCCCTTACTTAAAAATCTTCCTGCTTGTCACCACCATATCCAGTTTCTCATCATGTGGCTCGACCGGGATTTCATTTAGAATCTGACACTCGAAACATACGCCGATATATTTCGTGTGCGGATTTCTGTTGCGTTGAAGCTTGATCCAATGATCATAACCGCCTGACCCGCGCCCGAGACGGTTCAAATCCGCCGTGAAAGCCCGTCCCGGGATGATCACCGTTTCGATCAGGCTTTCATCGAATTCGGTTCCGGAAAACGGCTTCGGTATGCCGGTTACCGGATCTTTTTGTACGTCGGACAACGCTTTTATTTCCTTGAAAACCATGGGACTTTTTCCAGTGGAAGGAACGGAAGGAATGCATGCGACATGCCCGGTTTCGATCAATTTCCGGAACAATGGCAGGACATCGGGTTCGTCCATGAACGGGAAATAAAAGCCAACAGCGCCATGACGATTAACCAGAATTTTTTCAATTTGCTTGCAGATAATCCGGCTTTCAATATCACGGTCTTTTTCGCTCAGCTTTCCGAGTCTTTCACGCATGGCGAGACGGACTTCGGATTTTGTATGCATGAGAATACGAGGGTGAGCAGTTGGCAGGGATCTAAAAATTGTTAAATTGCTAAATTGTTAAATTGTTTGCATGCAACAACGTGCGTTTCGCTTGCGACCTTCGACCAGCTCAGGTCGCCCGGAATGACACAGATGATTGTGCCAGATAAGGTCGCCCTGAGTTAATCGAACGGGCGAGCAATTTAGCCATTTAACAATTTAACAATTTGTTCCGAGTAATACAAAAGACTTTGGTCACAAATTCCCGAACACTTCTGCCGCCGCTTCCACCAGATCGGTTTTCGGCCCCAGCTTCGTGGAATCAAGTTCCTTTTCGAGGACGCATTTGATACGAACGGCCTTTTTATAAACCGAGAAAAGCGCTTCTTCCACAGATCGGCTGGCTACCGTCTCCGCCACTCTGTCCCGATGGAATGCCGAAGAAAATATCAGACGCACCGTGTTTCCTTCGATGGCCGCAATGGTGCCGTTTTTCAGGCTCATGCGGACCGAAGGCGGATTCACTGCCTGCAGGACGCCGTTCCAGTGCTTCAATACCGAATCCATGGTCAATTCTTCCGCGTCAACCAGAGTATTTGTCTGGTCCGGGACTTCCGGCCGGCCTTTATTCGGCTCGGTCTCCAGTGCATCGGTTTTCACCGTCAGTTTTGGGACATCCGGGAGAGTATGTGTTTTCGAGTCTTTCTCCGTCAGGCACAGAGAAAGAAGAGCGGATTCGAGAACCAGCGTCGGTACCGGCGACAAACGGATATTTTTCAGGCCGGCGAGCAACGCGTCCGTCATCCGGATATAGGGTTCCGGATTTTCCTTGCGTTCGATGGCCGCGTGCATGTGAGTTCGTACGAGTGAAAGTAAATCGGAGGCTACGAGGTCGGCCGGGACATTTGAGTCTTCGATCCGTTTCACGATGGTTGTTATTTCACTTAAGTCCCGGTTGGTAAGCGCTTGCACAATTTCTTCGATGAAGGCCAGGGAACTTTTTCCGATGCGTTCGGTGACATCGTTCGCCGTGATCTTCTCGAGTGACCGCAGCTGGTCCAAAAGCGCGATGCCATCCCGGAAGCTGCCGAGGGCGTGCCGCGCGATCATCCGCAGAGCCTCACGGTCGATTTTAATGTGTTCCTGGTCGGCGATGTACTGCAGCCGGCGAAGAATGTCGTCGTCTTTTACACGGCGGAAAAGGAACCGCTGGCAGCGGGACTGAATAGTTTCGAGGACTTTGTGAAGTTCGGTGGTGGCGAGTATGAAATAGACGTATTCGGGAGGTTCCTCCAGTGTCTTAAGCAGCGCGTTGAATGCGGGCTTCGAAAGCATATGCACTTCGTCGATGATGTAAACCCTGGAATTTGCCATCAACGGAGAAAATTGCATTTTTTCTATCAGATCGCGGACATCGCCGACGCTGTTGTTGCTGGCTGCATCTATCTCGACCAGATCGACGAGCGATCCCTCTTCGATGCTTTTGATCATCTGCTTGCGCAAGACTTCGTCGGTAACGCCCCGGAGCAGAATGGTTTTTGCCAGTATGCGGGCTACGGAAGTTTTTCCGGTTCCCCTGGTTCCGCAAAACAGATAGGCATGGGAGATAGAGTCCCGTTCGATTGCCTGTTCGAGGGTCGTGACTATGTGGTCCTGCCCGACAACGTCGGCAAAGCTTAGTGGCCGGTATTTCAGATAAAGCGCCATGAGGCGGGAATTATAGCAGTAAAGGAATTGACAATTGACAATTGACAATTGAAAATTAATTCTCAATTATAAATTCTCAATTCTCAAATCATCCATGAGACACCTGAAAAAAAAGACAACTTTACTCTTAACTGCAGCTTTGGTTTTGGCGGCCTGCCAAACAATCGATACCACGGGACTTTCGGCCGAATCATCGCGCCAGCCGAAGGGAAATCCTGCTGCGCTCGTGAGGGTCGCGGAGTTTTCGGATCTGCAGTGCCCGGCATGCAAATCCGCGCATGAATTGATAGTGAAGCCGTTATTTGAGAAATACAGCGACAAAATATTGTTCGAATTCAGGCATTTTCCCCTGGCACAGCACCCGTTTGCGTTCGAGGCGGCGGCGGCCGCGGAATGCGCCGCAGATCAGGGAAAATTTTGGGAATTTATCGATGTAAATTACGAAAATCAGGAACAGATGAATTCTTCGGCATTCAGAGAGTGGGGGAAAACTTTGGGTTTGGATGCCGCGCTTTTCGACAGGTGTATAAAATCGAAAATCAAGTCGGAGACGATAAATGCCGACCAGGCGGACGGAAAGAAGCAAAACGTCCAGGGGACGCCGAGCTTTTTCGTAAACGGCGCGCGCGTTCCATACAATTCGTTGCAAGCGGTCACGGACACGATTGACCAGGTGCTGAAGCAGGTGGAGGAGACACCGCTTTGAAATTAGGGAAGCTCTGATTAACTGTTTTTTATTGTTATCCTGACAAAATTGTTAAATTGTTAAATGGCTAAATTGTTCGCCCATTCGATTTACTCAGGGCGACTTTTTTGGGATAACAAATTGGAGGTAATGTTATGGGCGACCTGAGCCTGTCGAAGGTCGCAAGCGTAACGCACGTTCCATACCTTCTTATACGAAATTGCATTTAAAACGCTACTTATACGTAGCTCGGGTTCGGTTACCCGGGCGTCCCGGGGCCGAGGTAAACGAACCTCGGCTGCGGAAATTAATGGCGTTTTAAATGCAATTTCGTATTAACAATTTAACAATTTAGCAATTTAGCAATTTTTCTGAGGCTCCTTACCTTTTACTCAGCTGCGCGAAGGCATAAAGGCGGTTGAGCTCCGTGTCCCAGAGAACGAGCGTCCGATAAAGTTCGGGGTTGCTCTGGCCGGGTACTTCGTATTCCTGGGGACCGTAAGCCGCCTTGAGTAAGCCCAGATCCAAAGTAGTCGAATCTGGGAATGTGGCGGCATCCCGCGGATCGACGATCGTTGTCAGGAAAACATGCAGTGACGGGCCGGGTTTGGAATAGAATTCCGAAGAAAAATAAAGGATGTCATTCAGGTAAAGGGCGAATCCGATGACCTCCTCTTTAATGGGAATTATCGCTCCGTTCATTCCTTGGGCGGTTAATTCGCGTCCGGTGTTTGCTGTTTCTTTCCCGCGCGCGATTTCCCGGTCGATAATTGCGCGAATTTTGGGATTCGTGGCTATCGGATCATTTTGGATCACAAGATCGGCCATCGTATACGCGAGTTCATCGCCGTAACGGGAAGCTGTCAGAGGGTTCTGATTTTGTTTATCAATATCGGTGTTAGTTATACCGGACCTGCATCCGGCGAGCATTATTGAAAGAATCAGCGGCAGTACAAGAAAGTATTGTTTGGGCATAGGGGCATATTTTTACCCGAGCAGGAACAATTTGCAAAGCAGTCTGCTCATTCGATAAATTAATTAAGCGATGAAAGAGGCATCCCGGGACCGTTATACAACATACCGGCATTTTTCAGCACTTTGGTGGCAGCCCGGAGCCGGGTGAGCTTTGGTAAGTGGTAGCTCATCCAACTTTCGGGTTTGGGATGGCCATCTTCGTGCGGGCAACAATTTCCCCAATATAAAACTTTGGATTCCTGTTCTCTTCCGACCCATTTGGTGAATTCCGCCATTACCCCGCCGCTTTTCAGGTTTATGTGCATGTTGGTGGCACTATGGTTCGAAAATTCCTTTTTCCGGAAATATTGCTGGTCAGCCGTTTCGTAGTCCAAAACATCGTCACGTCCGATGTCCTCACCGTGTTTTGCCCGGTATTTGGTCAATTCCTTGCAATCGTCACCCGCACCCTTTCGCAGCCGGTCATCATCCAGATATCCGCGGGCGCGGCACCAAAGATTGTTGTACCAGACCCACCGCAGCTGATGCATCGAACGGTTCGCATTTGGACCCTTCAGCAAAGCCATGACCATCGGCTGAACGGAGCTGTCGAGCTCGGGAACGATTGAATCGATTGTATTCTTGGCAGTGGTAACTTCATCGATTTGAAGTTTTGTTTCAACTTTCATCCTGGGACGCAGTTGCTGGATATAAAGCTCCATCGATGCCAGCCGGACCCTGTTCGGGCCGGACAAAGATTCGGTTTTTGCCTGGTTGATGAACTCTACGGCGTCGTCCCAATCTTTCATGTCCATGGCATGCCGGATCCGGATGAATGAGTCGGGCTCGAGAAGTATGTCGTTATTCAACCGGCTTTCCATTTCTTCGACATAGCTGACCCTTTGGTCGTAATGAAGGCTCAAAAATTGTTGTGGCTGCAGCAGGTATAACCCGCGGGGCATCTCGGTTTCCGAAAAATTCTTGAGCTTCGAAGCCACTCCGTCGTAGCGTTTTCGAATCTCGGACCAGCGGCCGATATAACCGCCCAATGTTTTCCCACCCTCTCCTTTTACAAATTCTTCAATGGCCTTGTTCGATCTCTTGGATTTAAAAATACGCTCGAGCCAAACCCCGGTTTTTCCCCGGGCAATAAAGCCCCGATCCTCAGCCCAAGCCAAACGTTTTTCCGCGGCGGAATAAAGATCCAAAACCATTTTTTTATCGGCTTGCCGTAACGCTTTGACTTTGGCCAGCAACCCGATCCGTTCATTGAAATGCAATTTTTTAAATTCCTCTTTGTCCTTGATTGCCGAACAGGTTTGGTCATAACTGATGAGAGCTTCGATATCCACGGATTTTTCCAGTTCATCACGCTCTTTTTCGGCTTTGATCCAACGATCCACATAAGAAGGAAACTGCTTACGAATCCAATATTTCTTGGCCTGGAACTCAACCGATGAATCATAGTATCTATCCAGCCATTTCTTTTTTGATTCCGTCGAAATGTAAGGTTCGGCCTTTTGAAGCAATTGGAAAAATTCGTCGTGGATAGGGATCCCTTCTTTGATGATTTCCTGGCCGAAACCGCTAACGAAAAACTCCTCGCGATGAACGATGCTGGACTGATCATCGCCTCCCGTCATCCTGGCATCCCGAATCCATTTTTCAGTGTCGCTGATGTGGTTTTCGCCCTGCAGCCCCGTTTGCCGGATGACGCTGGCAAATCTGCGGCAATGGTCCCAGACGACTCTCTTCCGGTCATTCATGGAAGAATCTGCGGTTTGGGTGCCGTTTTCACTGCTTTCGGTTTCCGGGAAATGTTCGGAGGCAATCATGGGGACTTCGATTATATGCCCTGACTCAATTCGGCGCCGGAAGTTTCGTTGCATTTTTTTAAAAAGAGTCCGAAGAAACCGAGGAAACCGAAGAGTCCGAGGAACAGCGGAATTTCCTCGGTTTCGTCGGTTTCTTCGGACTCTTCGGTTTTCCTTTCGTCATGTTTATCAACACCCCTTTTCTGTGGTAACCTTTGCTTCCATGATTCTCTCCGACCGTGACATCAAAGCCGCGATCAAATCGGGAAAGGTGAAGATCGAAAGTGAAAACCCGGAGCTTCTGAGCTATATTCACGCGAGCAGCATGGACCTCCGGCTCGGAAATGTTTTCAAAATATACGAGCACAGCAAATCGGCGGTACTGGATCCAAAAAATCCGAAAACCTTTGCCGCTGCCATGCGGACCATCACTATCGCCGACGGCGATCCTTTCATCGTCCAGCCGGGGGAATTCATCCTGGGCGTCACGCAGGAGAAAATCACCGTTCCGGATGATATGGTTGTGAGAGTGGAAGGCCGCAGCTCCATCGGCCGGATGGGAATAATAATCCATTCCACCGCCGGATTCGTCGATCCGGGATTCAGCGGGACGATCACGCTCGAGATCAGTAACCTGAACCGGATGCCGATCGCGCTTTATCCCGGTATGCGGGTCTGCCAGATAGCTTTTGAAACGATGTCTTCCCCGGCGGAGACACCGTATGACAAGAAGCCTTATAGCAAGTACCAGGGCCAGATGTTGCCGGAGGAATCCCGATTGTCAATTGATCCGGAGTTTGTGAAGATACCGGAGCCCCCCAATTGTTAAATGGCTAAATTGTTAAATTGCTCGCACGCGAAACGTAAGATGTTTGTATGTTTAACAATTTAGCAATTTAACCATTTATATGTACAAAGTATTAAATCGCACAGGTCTCGATCTCGCAAAGATGCTGAAAGGGGGAGTGATAATGGATGTCGTGACGGCAGCCCATGCCAAAATTGCCGAAGCAGCGGGTGCCTGCGCCGTGATGGCTTTGGAACGCGTTCCTTCGGATATCAGAGCGCAGGGCGGAGTAGCCCGGATGAGCGATCCAAAATTGATTTCCGAGATTCAAAAAGCGGTTTCCATACCGGTGATGGCCAAGGTACGCATCGGTCACACGATGGAAGCGAGGATATTGGAATCTTTGGGTGTCGATTTCATCGACGAATCCGAAGTGCTCACACCGGCCGACCCCTTCGATCATGTCGACAAAATAGGATTCAAAGTGCCTTTTGTCTGCGGTGCGACGAACCTCGGCGAAGCCTTGAGAAGGATCCAGGAAGGGGCCTGCATGATCCGCACAAAGGGCGAGGCCGGCACCGGAAACGTGGTGGAAGCCGTCCGCCATATCAAGTTGATAAAACATGAAATTAAAGCCCTGGAAAAGATGTCGCCGGCGCAGCTGAAAAAATATGCGGATGACCAGCGGGTGACGCCGGACCTGGTGAAGGATGTCCGGGAACATCAGCGTCTGCCGGTCGTCACTTTCGTCGCGGGCGGTATCGCGACTCCGGCGGATGCAGCGCTGCTGATGGAGCTCGGTGCCGAAGGCGTATTCGTCGGATCCGGGATTTTCAAGTCCAAAGATCCGAAGAGGATGGCCGCGGCGATTGTCCAGGCAACGGTCAATTTCAAAGATCCGAAGAAAGTCCTGGAGATTTCCACGGGACTTGGTGCGGCGATGGCGGGGCTGGAGGTGAGTAAGCTCGAAACCAGGATGCAGGAGAGGGGATGGTAAAAAATTGACAATTGATAATTGACAATTGACAATTAACGCAAGTTACAAATGAAATTATGACCGTTGGTATTTTGGCTTTTCACGGTGATTTCGCGGAGCATATCGATTTACTTGGATCGATGGGCGTTCATTCCATTGAGGTCCGGTCGCTAAAGGATCTGGAAAAAGTCGACCGGTTGATCATTCCCGGCGGCGAGAGCACGGTGATGGCAAGGTTTCTGGAAGAGACCGGAGTGGGGGAGGAGATCAGGCGAAGGGTCGAGGGCAAAAGTGCAAAAGGGCAAGAAGGCAAAATTGAACATCCACTAGCGGTTTTCGGAACGTGCGCTGGTGCCATACTGGTGGCCAAAAATGCCACGGGAAAAAAAGCCCCTCCGCCCCTCCGGCTTATCGATATCGATGTCGACCGCAATGCCTATGGTACGCAGATGAACAGTTTCGAAACGGAAATAAAAGTCCGCGGACTCAAAAGGCCATTGCCGGCCGCATTCATCCGGGCGCCGAAAATCACCAGGGTTGGAAGTTCGGTTGAGATACTGTCAGTTCATGATTCGACTCCGGTTTTAGTCCGTCAGGGACGGGTGTTGGCTGCCACTTTTCATACGGAAGTGAGAGGGGAGACGGCATTACATGAGATGTTTCTTAGGATGTCGTGACCCCCTCCCGGCGCAAAGCGCCACCCTTCCCCGGGTCCCGCTGAGGCGGGACATCCGGGGGAGGGAAACAATTTCTGAAACAATTTTTTTCCCCTCTCCCGATTCGCACGAGCCGCA